>Ga0326726_10000044_pt1 | contig 107291 bp, 85 predicted proteins | sample MHFenrmetagenome_2_FD_207603 | JGI IMG/M metagenome (GOLD analysis project Ga0326726, IMG submission 207603) | Lab enriched peat soil microbial communities from Michigan Hollow, Ithaca, NY, United States - MHF15MN | ecosystem: Environmental > Terrestrial > Soil > Wetlands > Peat | place: USA... | reverse complement strand
TGCCGCAGGGGATGTCATCCGATCAAATGCAGCAGATGCAGCAAATGATGGCCAACATGCCACCTGAGATGCGGGAGCGTATGCAGGCCTCCATGGCCCAACGCAACGCAAAGAGGTCCGGAAGGGGAGGTGGATCGGCTGGCTCAGCCAACTCGATTCCCGCTCATGCCGGTGTGACCGTTCCGTTGGATAGCGCCCTCTATACTTCATTCATGCGGCTGAAGACCCAGCCCGGGTATCACATGGTCATGAGCATGCAGACCAGCGATCCCAGGATGGCGCAGATGGCCCAGAGCATATTCAGTCCGGGGGAATTGGTGGTCGAGGGCAATACACGCCAATACACCATGCACTACAAAATGCAAGCCACGGACGTGCCGGGAACGGTGGATGACTGGGAGATTCGCGCGGTGGTGCAAAACGGACGCGCGGCGCGGCTCATTACTTCACCGGCGGTGCCTCGGTTACTGAAGGAAGCGGAGGAAAAGGCAGCTCGCGATCTGGCGGAGTTGGACCGCATGGCCGCGACTTCGATCGCTCGTGCCGCGGCAGAAGGACCCATGGGCGCGATTGGCGCAGGAATGACGGCCGCAGGCGTCGCAATGGCGCATGCGGAAGCTCCCAAAATGCTGAAGAAGGAGCGGGATATGTTTTCTTGGCAGTGCCGTGACGTCCCGCCGAGCGACGCGTCGGGCAGTCAAGCCAACCCCAACCTCACTGACCTGCACCCCATCGGCGACCAGAACGTAAACGGCACGATGGCGGACGGCTACGAGTTCTACGACCACGAAAACGAGAAAACCCAGGGCACGGTGCACCTGTTCGTGGCCAAGGACACCGGCTTGCCGCTGCGGATCGAGATGGTGGATGCGAGCGGCGTCGGCGGAATCCAGATGAACTACGGCCCGCTCACCGGTCCGGCCAATATTGAAATTCCGGCCTGCATGAAAGCCCACTAGCCACAGGCTTCAGGAAGAACGGCAGGGCACACGAATGACGAAATTGGCAGGTCTGGCACTGATTCCGATGTTCGTGGTTGCGGCCGCTTCCCAGCGGGCCGGCGCGCCGCAGGTCAACGTTCCGCAGACGAGCGTTTCTCAGTCCGCCGCGCAGCCGAATCCCGCGCCGAAGACCCCTCCGCTGAGCAATGCCGACATCGTCAAGATGGTAAAAGGTGGGCTGCAGGAGAGCACGATCCTCAGCGTGATCGCGGCGACGGATTGCGACTTTGACGTATCCGTCGATGGCTTGCTGGCGCTGAAAGAGGTCGGCATCAGCGACAAAGTCATTGATGCGATGTTGGCGGCCACGGCCAGGAAGCGGACCACGGCTCCCGCCGCCCCCATTGTGCCTGAAGCCGCGTTGCTCCAGAACGCTGGGGCGATGAGCATCTCGCCGGACGAGATGGCGCAGTTGTCTCCGGCCCAACGTCAGCAAATGGTAGCCGCGATGAGTCAAATGGCCGGGATGAATGCCATGGGCGGGATGGCTGGTATGCCGGGAATGGCCAGCGGGCTGATGATGTCGCCGGCCGAGTTGCCCCAGATCAAGCTGCTGCTGGGCCCGGAGAAGAAGTTGATGGCCAGTTCGATGGCCCAGATGGCGCAGAGCACGATCAAGGGCATGCCGGGCGCGGGCTCGGCTGCGGGATCGACGTTGCAGAGTTTCGCGACTCAAGGGCTCACCTTCGCCGCCATCGCGGGCGGCGGCATGTTCGCCGCACCGGCCATCGGCATCGCTTCCGGCATGATGGGAGGAATGATGGGCGGTCATCACGGCATGCCCACGACCACATATATCTGGGCACTTCCCCGCCGTTCCGCTTCTTACGTGATGCCCACCACCCTGCCGAAATTTGAGCTGGAGTTCGGCGATATCACCGGCCTTGATCCCGACGCCTACGAGCCTGCGCTGGTCCACTTGCCCCAGACCACGGACAATTGGAGGCTGGTGGGCGCCACCAAACAGAAGATGAGTTACATGGGTTCGGGAGAGCAGCAATCCATGATCGACGAAGAGCGCACACCGCTAAAAGTCACCCGCATGGAGCGCGGCCATTTGCAGATCGAGCCGGCGGCCCCGCTGGCGCCGGGAGAATACGGAATCGTGCTGCGCCCCACCAAGGCCCACAAGCCCAAGAAGGGTGTGTCCCGGTCTCAAGCCCAGCAGGGAGTCTTCTACTCCGTATGGGACTTCTCGCTTCCCGGCGAAACCGCGGACGTAGTTCCCGCCAAGAAGCACTAGTTGCGGCACTGCCCTGCTCGCCGTTTTCTTCAACTCGAAGCAGAAGTGTCATACAATGCTCACGCCTACCCCCGGGGCTCCAGCAAATCTCAACCAAGCCCCCGTCCGTTTATGGAGACATGATGGCAACTGCTGCTGCAACTCCCGGCAATCGCGCGAAGTTTGCCACCAGCGTTCCCGGACGCCGCTTCGACAACCTTTTCTTTTCGGCCATGGCGCTACTCATACTGGCCACGGTTTTTCTGGGATTCGCACGCACCTACTACCTCGCGGGGATGATCCATGCCCCACTGCCCGCCTTTATCATTCACGTGCACGGCGCGGCGTTTTCCTGCTGGATCCTCTTGCTGGTCACGCAAACCGCCCTGGTCTCTGCCGGACGCGTGGATATCCATCGCCGCCTGGGCGTACTTGGTTTTCTTTTGGCCTGTTCGATGGTAGTTCTCGGTGTCCTGGCGGGTACCAATGCTCTGGCCAGAGGCTTCACGCCTCCCGGGTTGGATGCCGCGACTTTTTATGTCGTGCCGATGACGGACATGCTGATTTTTGGGACGCTGATCTACTTCGCTTTCCGCAGTCGCTCCGATTCCCCGGCGCACAAGCGGCTCATCCTCATTGCTACGATTGCGCTGCTGATCGCCGCCATCGCGCGCTGGCCCTTCGCGGTTTTTCTGGGAAAGCCCATCGCAGCCGGACTGTTCTCCTACGTCTTCTTGCTCACGCTGGTGGCTTACGACCTGTGGTCAATTCGGAAGGTCCATCGCGCTACGCTCTGGGCGGGCGGATTCCTCATCCTGGTGCAGCAGATACGAATACCCATCGGCCAAACCGCCGCCTGGCATGCCTTCGCCAGTTGGGCAAGGTCGCTGGGAATCTAGTCCCCAACGTGGCAGGGCAGTGCGGTCCGCTGAATGACATTCTGACCTAAAGCGCGCCGCGCCCACCCAGCTTGGCGGGGACCACGGTTCGTGCCGGGAAATGCAACACCGCCGCATGGCGATTCATGGCGGTTGCCGCCTGGGTGCGGCGGTTGCCCTCGAGGCTGTTGAAATCCAGGGTGGTGACGGTATGTTCACACAAAGCGCACTTGAACGTGGTGCCGCCGTTCATCGATTTGGTGGTGTAATATCGCACCCCTTCATTGTAGTCCTTCCGTGCGGCGGCGCTTACGGGCATTAGGTGAGCGACTTTAGGGTAAAAACCTTGTGTGGGTCGGACACTCTTGTCCGACGCCTTTGACTTTGATTTCCCTGATCGGATGCCAAAAATCAAGATCCAAATCAAAGGCGTTGGACAAGAGTGTCCGACCCACACTTCTTTACAGGATCTTCTTCCCGAACGCCGACTGCGCCAGCTCTACGGCAAGATCCGCGGTGCGGTTGTGCTCGTCAATAACGGGATTTACCTCGACGATCTCAAAGCTGAGCATGCGGCCGTGGTCGGCGATGATTTCCATGGCCAGGTGGGCTTCGCGATAAGTCGCCCCGCCGCGGACCGGTGTACCCACGCCGGGCGCATCTTCGGGATCGATCCAGTCCATGTCGAGGGAAACGTGATAGCCGGCGGTGCCGCGTCCGGCCAGGCGCAGCGCCTCTTCCATTACGGTGCGCATGCCGCGCTCGTCGATATCGCGCATGGTAAAGACGCCGATGCCGGCGCGGCGGACATTTTCCTTTTCGACAGCATCAATGTCGCGCACGCCCACGAGCACACAGTTCTCCGGTTTCACCTTGGGTGAGAAATCGAAGATGTTGGCCAGCTCGGCAGGCCCCAATCCCATGGTGGCGGCCAGAGGCATGCCGTGGACGTTTCCACTGGGTGAGCTCTCGGGTGTGTTGATGTCGGTGTGAGCGTCAATCCAGATCAATCCAATCTTCTGGTTCTGGCGGCGATAAAACTCGGCCACTCCAGCCACCGTTCCCGCCGCTACCGAGTGGTCCCCACCCAGTACCAGAGGAACCTTGCCTGCCTCCAAAGTCTTCATCACCAGCTCGGCGTGCTTGGTGCAGGTGGACGTAATCTCCTTCAGATACTTGGCGTGGGGATTGCCTTGCTCCTTCTGTTCGGCGATGGCAACGGAAACATTGCCCGCGTCCTCGACCACATGCCCCAGGGCCTCGAGTCGCGCCTCCAGCCCGGCGACCCGCACCGCAGAGGGGCCCATGTCCACGCCCCGGCGCGACTGTCCCAGGTCGAGCGGCACCCCAATCACCCGAATTTTCCTGGGAACGATGTTGGACGAGGATGCGCTTGCAGGGGTCATAGGTCTTAGCTAGCTCTGAAAGTTTTCAGCCCCAGACGAACCTCTGAGAACAGGGAACTTTCGACTGACAACTGAGAATAAATCCCAATCCGCCGCTATGTGCCGAGCCAGCGGACGTCGCCAGTTCGGCGCTCTCCGCGTGCTCGGCGGTGAAAGATCTTAGGGGTAGAGGCGATTCAACATTCGTGGAAACGGAATCGTCTCCCGTACATGCTCCAGCCCGCAGATCCAAGCCACGGCGCGTTCAATCCCCATGCCGAAGCCGCCATGCGGCACGCTGCCGAATTTGCGCAGGTCAAGGTACCACTTGAAGGCTTCTTCAGGAAGGCCGTTCTCGTGAATGCGCCGCACCAACAGATCGTAGGACGCCATGCGCTGCGAGCCGCCGATAATTTCTCCGTAGCCTTCCGGCGCCAGCACGTCCACGCAGAGCGCCAGCTCCGGCCGTTGCGGATCGGGCTCCATGTAGAAGGCCTTCACCTGCGCGGGATAACGATGCACCATGACCGGCTTGTCGAACTGCGACGAGATGTAGGTTTCATCAGGCGATCCCAGGTCGCCGCCCCATTCGAAGTTGTTCTCCAGAGCGCCCTTGGCATGCGCTTGCTGCAACATCTTGACGGCCTCGTCGTAAGTGATGCGCGGAAACGGGGCCTCAATCTTTTCCAGTTTTGTGATATCGCGGCCGATGACTTGCAGATCGCTGCGCCGCTTCTGCAGGCAACGCTTCACGATAGAGCTGATTAAACCTTCAGCCAGGTCCATGAGGTCGTCGAGTTCGGCGTAAGCGACTTCGGGCTCGACCATCCAGAATTCTGTGAGGTGCCGGCGCGTCTTGGATTTTTCCGCCCGAAAAGTTGGACCGAACGAATAAACCTTGCCCAGTGCCATGGCCGTCGCTTCGATGTAAAGTTGCCCGGACTGCGTCAGGTAGGCCTGCTCGTCAAAATAATCGACCGGGAAAAGAGTGCTGGTGCCTTCGCAGGCGGCCGGAGTAAGAATGGGAGGGTCGGTCAGAACAAAGCCGCGCTCGTCAAAGAAGTCGCGCGCCGCTTTGATGATCTCCGCCCGCACCCGCAGAATCGCTGCCTGCCGCTGCGACCGCACCCACAGGTGACGGTGTTCCATCAGGAATTCGACGCCGTGTTCTTTCGGAGAAATGGGATAAGGATCGCTCTCGGATACGCGCTGCACCACCTGAACTCCAGATACATCGAGCTCATACCCGCCCGGGGCGCGCTTGTCGGCACGAACCTTGCCTTCCACAATCACACTCGATTCCTGAGTGAGGCCCTTGATCGCGTCGAAGACTTCAGGAGGGACAGCATTCTTCGGCACCACGCCCTGAATCAGCCCCGAGCCGTCGCGGAATTGGGGGAACAGCAGTTTCCCGCTCTCTCGCAGATTGTAGAGCCAGCCTCGAATGGTGACGGTCTGGCCCTCGTGCTTGCCGATATCGGAAATCGTGCTCACAGGAGATGACATAAGATTCCACAAACCATTTACCGCCGAGCACGCAGAGGGCGCCGAGAAAACCAAGCCATTTCAAAATTCCTTCTATTCCCTGCTTTCTTCTCTGCGATCTCGGCGGCCTCGGCGGTTAGCGACCTAGGCCGATTCCAATTTCCCGAACGCCTCTTTCATTTTCTCCACCGGATCCACCTTGTCGTCGGCTTCGACCTCCAGCAGTAACGGTGGCGTATGCGGCGCCGAACGCAGTAACTCGATCGCTTCTTTCCAGTCGATGGTTCCGGCCCCCGGCCACAGGTGAGAGTCGCGGTCCCCGGCATTGTCGTGCACGTGGGTTGAATGAATATAGCCTTTCAGGGTTTCGAACGCCTCCGCCACCTTGCTCATGATGTGGGCATGGCCGAGATCGAAACACACGCCCACGTCGTCGAAGTGGGTGATCTGGATAAACTCCACCAGCTTGTCCGGGGTGCTCAGTTCGTTGGGAATATTTTCCAGCAGGATGCGCACTCCCAGCGGCTTGGCAAAGGCACGCAGGTGTTCGATCGAAGTCAGGGCGGCTTCGAACTTGCGGTCGTCAAACGATTCACCGCCGATTCCCATATGCTGTATCAAAAAGCGGAAGGGAATTTGCTCGGCCACTTCGATCGCACGCTTGATCTCATCCATGGCCTCGATGCGCTGCGCCCGGTCGGTGGCGGCCACGTTCACCGGCGGTGCGCCGGTGCGGCCTGACTCGTAATCGGCGTGCATGGGCGAATGAACCGAATGGAGCGGAATACCGCTGGTGTGAAACCAGTCGGCAATTTCGCGCACATGCTGTTTGCGATTGGCATAGTCCAGGTGCTGGCGCGCGGCAAAAATCTCGATCGCCTGCGCCCCGCCCCGCACCAATCCGTCCAGCAGTCCGGGATGCAGCCGCTCCTTCACGTACACCAGTGTGGACATCGCCTTCAGCATGATTAGCCCTGCTTGAACACTTGTTGTGTGGGGGCCGACACTCTTGTCCGCCGCTCTCGACTTTTATTTTTAGCGATTCAAAATAACAACTGTGTTTCTTTGGGCCAAACTGCGACCCAAGATCCAAAACCAAAATCAACTTCAACGGCGGCGGACAAGAGTGTCCGCCCCCCACTTAGAATCCCATCGCTCTGCCGTTGTTTCGCTGGTCGCTGGCGCCCAGTCGTTCTCCCCGTTTTGGGTCAATCATGATGCACTCCCCGTCGCTCCAGTGGTCCTGGGCGTCGATCCGGTGCCCCATTTCCTCCAGCCGCTTGATGGCATCAGGAGAAAATCCTTGCTCTACCCGCGCAACATCAGGCAACCACTGGTGGTGCAAGCGCGGTGCGTTCACCGCCTCCTGAATGTTCATTCCGTAATCGACCACTCCCATCAGGATATTGGCCACAGTGGTTATGATCCGCGGGCCGCCGGGAGAGCCTAACACCAGAAACAGCTTACCGCCTTTCAGCACAATGGTGGGCGCCATCGCCGAAAGCGGACGCTTGCCCGGCCCAATCGCATTGGCCGGCCCCTGGATCAGACCGAACATGTTGGGTACGCCCTGCTTGGCCGCGAAGTCATCCATCTCATCGTTCAGCAGGAAGCCCAGACCCTCGGCGGTGACTCGCGAGCCAAAGCTATCATTCAGCGTGGTGGTGACCGCGACCGCGTTCCCCTCCGGATCGACCACCGAGTAGTGAGTCGTATGGTCGGGCTCCGCCACAGGACCGGGTGGAAGATGTCCGGCGGCATATTGCTCGAGCTGGCTGAAGATTGCGGGCCGGATCAAATCTTTACTGACACTGGCGTGCTTCGGATCAATCGATTCCCGCCAGGCCGCGCCGTATCGCTTGTCGATTAACTGAGCCACCGGAATATTGGAAAAGTCGGGATCGCCCAGGAACTCCGCCCGATCGAAAAACGCGCGCCGGAAGGCTTCCAGGGTCAGATGCATCACTGGCGCCGACCGGCGTCCGAAGGCCCCCAGGTCGTAGCCTTCCAGAATGTTCAGGATCTCGATCAGCGTGGTCCCGCCCGACGACGGGGGCGGAGCGCTGATGATTTCGTATCCGCGGTACGATCCCCGCACCGCCCCCCGCTCTTTCACTTCGTAATGTGCCAGGTCATCAACCGTGATCAGGCCTCCGCCCTTCTGCACGGATGCAGCCAGTTCACGCGCCAAATCTCCATGATAGAAGTCATCCGGATGGCCGGCGATATGCTTTAAAGTGCGTGCCAGATCCGGCTGCTTGAACACCTCGCCGGTCCTGTAATAATTTCCCTCGCGCTGGAAGACTCGGCGCGATTCCGGAAACTGGCCCAGCTGTTTATCCTCCTGCAAATCCCTGGCGTCTTCGGCCGCCAGGGCAAATCCTTCTTCCGCCAGCTTGATCGCCGGGGCCATCACGCGCGCCAGCGACAGCTTGCCATACTTCTTTTCCGCATACACCATCCCTGCAACCGATCCCGGCACTCCGATAGCTTTGTAGCCGATCGTGCTGGCATCCTCAATCACATTTCCCTGGGCGTCGAGGTACATATTCGCCGTGGCCGCCGCCGGCGCTTTTTCGCGGTAGTCAATAAAGTGAGTCGTGCCATCTGCAAATCGGACCAGCATGAAGCCGCCACCGCCCAGATTTCCCGCCTGGGGATGCACCACAGCCAGGACAAAACCGACGGCTACGGCTGCGTCAACCGCGTTGCCGCCCGACTTCATCATCTGCACTCCAGCGCGCGAGGCCAACTGGTTCACGCTGGCCACCATGGCGCGAGGCGCCACCACCGGCACCAGGCTGGAGCCGAAGCTTCGGGGCGCGCCTGACCCCAGGGTCAGCAGAATAAAGAGCAGCAGAATGAATAACTTGCAATGAGATTGCATGAGGAGGACTGGTAAGAGGCTAGCCCAGCGGGAGAGCGAGAGTCAAATCATGAGAGGAGTGTACCTGCGCCGTAAAACGCTGAACACGATAGGCACGTCAGGTTGACGGCACAGATCGCCATCTTTCGCTGGACAGATCTTGAGTGTAAGTATGGTGATGCAGTTCGCGACAATCTGAAATCTAGAATCGGAAATCTGGCAATCTCCCGAAAGGGCGTCAGATCATTGCCCTGTAACCGTAAGGTGGCTCAGATAGGCCGTCGCACCCGAAAATGTCTTATTTCCACCAATCTGGAAATTGACCACCTGTCGCCCGATCTCCCAGCCGAGGCCAAAAACGCTGGGCCCGGACGCGCCCACGAATTTGGACACCTTGGTATCGAAACTTACGGAATCGTAGGTTACATTTCCCGCAGAATCCCGGTGATATTTCAGGATGACGTGATGCCAGACGCCGGGCTTCCACACCTTCCTCGAACAAGCGACGTTCGAATCATTCCAGTGCGGGTGGCCGGAATGGTTCGTCACGTACTGCCACATGCCTTTTGGAAAATTACATTGCATTCCATAGATCACTGTGTTCCCGCTGAGAGTGACTTGGTTCAAGTCGAGTTCGATATTGTTGACGTCCGCCAGCTTGTTGAAGTAAACCCAAGTATCAAGGGTAAAAGAAGTGGATTTGCCATCCTTGTGACCAGGGCCGAGATAAACGTGGAAGCGCTCTCCTCCGTAGTACTTCCATACGACATCGAATTGCCGGAGATCCCCGGATAACTTGCTGCTTCCCGTCGATGACCCATTCGTACCCTTGTCGTGCTCCCAGCACCAACGAGGAACACTGCATCCCGTAGCGCCGCCAGAGCTGGGTATGTCCTCAAGGTTCTTTACTTGTTCTGCGCCAAAAGCCATACAACTTGCAAACAGGCACAACACGACTACTAACTTCACTAATGCTCTCCCCGTAATAGTTGGTTTAAATCGGGCGTCCGCTGTTCGGTCCGCTTCCCCTTCGGCCAAAGCGAGGTTTGTTGTCAAAATTGTTACGGCAGCCGAGCATGAGGGTCAACTGTCGGAAGTACAGGGGTGCACTGGCGAGTACTGCCACATCTGGTTGGTTCTGGTTCAGAAGAATCGCGCCGGCAAGAAGTGCCGTCTTCAATTTACAGGCGCGGCGAGATTTGGACTTTTGGCGGGTCGGCTTGATCTCGTCAGTATTGCCCCTGCCAGTCTTGGTCCTGCCGACCCTGGCCTTCGCCGCCACCATCCCATACGACTGTGCAATCAGGTCTTTCGTGTCGGTCCGGGGCAGGACATCCAGGCGCTCGAGCGATACCCACTTGTAGCGGCCCAGGTAGGGTGCCGGAATAATGTCTTCCTGCTCCACCAGTTCGGCAAATATCTCTGGCTCGCACTTGAACATCAAGCGCGGCGGGACCGAACTCAGCGACAGCAGGGCGAAAATCTTTCCGCCTACCTTAAAGCAGAGGACGTCTCCCCATTGCAGTTTTTCGGTGGCATGAGGAAAAGAAAGGCAGAAGCTACGGATGAACTCAACACTCATTATTTCCTGGACTCGCGAATCTCGCGCACTGCTCACACCTGCTCCCGTGCCTCGCCCAACGTCACGCTGACGTCGATCTTCTTCTTTCCCCGATAGATGGTGATCCGCACGGTGTCGCCGGCACGGTGATTGTTCATGACCTGGCTGAGGTCCTGCTGGTCCTGGACCTCCTGGCCATCGATGGCCACGATCAAGTCGCCGCCCAGCGTGATGGGAATGTTACCGATGTAGGCGCGCTCGGTGCCGCCGTGCAGGCCGGCCCGGTCGGCGGCGCCGCCCGGCACAACCTGCACGATCAGCAAGCCGCTGTCGGCCGCCAGCCCCATCTGGTCCGCCAGTTCAGGAGTGATGGGAATCGTGCGCACACCCAGCGCCGGGCGCCGCACCCGCCCCAGCGTCATCAGGTCGTTCAGCACGGCTTTGGCTGTGTTTACCGGGATGGCAAAACCGATGCCCGCGCTCTGGCCCACATTGGAAGCAATCAGGGTGTTGATGCCAATCACTTCGCCATGCCAGTTCAGCAAGGGCCCGCCTGAATTGCCGGGGTTGATGGCCGCGTCCGTCTGGATGGCGTCATCAATCTGCATGCCATCGGGTTCCTGCACTGGGCGGATCGAACTGATGATGCCATTGGTCATAGTCCCGGCCAGACCAAAGGGATTGCCGATGGCGTAAACCTTCTGCCCCACCTGCAAATTGCGCGAGTCGCCGAGCACCATGGGAGTGAGTCCGGGACCCTTGATCTGAATCACCGCCAGGTCGTGAGCACGGTCGGTCCCCACCACCGTGGCGGGGTACTTTTTCCGATTGTGCAGCGTCACTTCCACCTGGCGGGCGTCGGCGATCACGTGATAGTTGGTCAGCACATGGCCTTCTTTATCGATAATGAAGCCGGAGCCCTGGCCCTCCTGGGGAGTGAGGCCATAAAAGAAATCAAAGGTCACCGCCCGGGAAGTGATGTTCACCACGGAATCAATGTTCTTGCGATAGACGCTCATGTTGTTCTGTTCTTCAGCGTCGAAGGCACCGTTCGAAGCGGCCTCGGTTATCTCCACCCTGTCGCTGGGGCGGCCAAACCAGTTCGCAGGATGCATCCTACCGGAGCGGTAGGTAGTGAAGTAATAGAACGCGCCGGCAAAAATCACGGCCAGCAGAACAGGACGCAGCAGTTTCATAGTTCGGGACCTTCCCGTAGTCAACAAAGTAGATTCTAAATTGTAGCGCCCGCAGGACAGCCGCCGGGACGGTGGCGCTACAATCACGCTTCCTTCTTCAATTGAGCGAAAATTTTCTCCACCTGGCGGCGGGTTTCATTGAGCGACCCCGAATTGTCGATCACGTAATCGGCGGTTTTGATCTTTTCTTCATCCGGCAACTGGGCCGCCATGCGGCGCGTGACTTCGCGGCGTGCCGTTTCCTGGTCCACCCTGAGGCGATGCGCCCAACGCTCGATACGCTGCTCCGGCTGGCAGGTCACGACCACCAGTCGATCTAAGCGCTCGGCTATGCCGGCCTCGAGAATGAGCGCCGCCTCCACCAGGGCAATGGCGTGGGGATCGCGCCGGCCCACCTCCGCCATCCACTCCTCCTGTCGGCGAATCACGGCCGGATGGACGATCTGGTTCAGTTCCTGGACGCGGGAAGGCTGGTGGGGGCCGCCGAAGGCTAGTTCTCCTAGCCGGGCGCGGTTCACGCTGCCGTCCGGGTCTAAAATTCCGGCGCCGAAATGATCCACAACTTCCTGGTAAACCTTCTCGCCCGGCTGCATGAGTTGGTGGGAGATTTGGTCGGCCTGGATCACGTGCGCGCCCAGGGAGGCAAACATCTCGCCCACCACCGACTTGCCCGCGGCGATGCCTCCGGTCAACCCGACCTTAAGCACTGCGGGCGTGCTCCGCAGGCCGGGTGGGCATGCGCGAGCCCCTCCGCATCTTCGCCGCCTTCACCGTGTTTGCCATCAGCATGGCGATGGTCAGCGGACCCACGCCGCCAGGCACCGGCGTGATTGCCCCCGCCACCTCGGCCGCGTTGGGATGAGCGTCCCCCACCAGGGTCGAACCTTTTGTCCGGAAGCTCTCCTCGCGCTTGGCGTTGCCCGCGAAAAGCCGGTCAAACTCGGCGCGCTCGGTCACTTTGTTCATGCCCACGTCAATCACCGTGGCCTCGGGCTTCACGAAGTCCCGTGTAATCATCCCAGCGCGCCCAATCGCGGCCACCAGAATGTCGGCGCGACGGCACACCCCGGGGAGGTCCCGGGTCTTCGAGTGGCAGACGGTCACGGTGGCATTGGCATTGATCAGCAGCATGGCGGTAGGCTTGCCCACGATATCGCTCCGCCCCACCACCACTGCCTCCTGACCCGCGACCGGAATATTACTGCGCTTGAGGATCTCCATGATGCCAGCCGGGGTGCAAGGCACCAGCCCCGGTCGCTGGGTGGAGAGAAATCCCACGTTCACCGGATGGAAGCCATCCACGTCCTTGGCCGGATCCACGGCCATCAGTATCTTCTTGGAGTCCACTTGCGGGGGCAAAGGCAACTGCACCAGGATGCCATCAATCTCGTCTCGCCGGTTCAATTCGAGGACCAGTTCCAGCAGCTCCGGGGTCGAAATCGTGTCCGGCGGGGTGAGTTTCTCGCTGCAGATTCCCACTTCCTCGCAGCTTTTCACTTTCCCGCGAACATAGATCTCAGACGCCGGATTGTGGCCGACAAGTAAGACCGCCAGGCCCGGACGAATCCCGACTGCCGCCATGTCCCTCACTTCAGCAGCAACCTCGGCCCGGATCTCAGCGGCGATTTTGTTGCCGTCCAGAATAGTGGCCATGAATCCTTCGCCTCCCCTGGGTAACAGAACTTTATCGTAAACTATCGGGGCCAAAAGAGCTTGAACCGCAAAGGCCGCAAGGAGCGCCGGCAAAGTTCGCGAAGACAACCGGTAATGCTTTGCGTCCTTTACGGCTGTTCTTTGCGTTTTTTGCGGTTCAGGCTTTTCATGTTTTTCCTTCGCCCAAAAAGCGTAAAATTCATCCCATGATTCCCCAGGACCTGCTCGATATTCTGGTCTGCCCGGTCTGCAAGAAGGCGCTGGTGCTGAAAGACGAGGGACAAAGCCTGAAGTGCGCCGAGTGCCGCCGTGTATATCCGGTGCGGGACGGCATCCCCATCATGTTGGTTGAAGACGCCGTCACCGATCCTGCCTGAAGCCGCATTGTGTCACTCCCGGTCGTCCCAGAACGACACAACGTGTCAATAATGAAAATTCCCGATATGGCCCGTTCGTGCCAGTAAAACCTGCCCGCTGGACGCATCCAAGAATTTAGCTGCCTTGCAACCTACCGCAGCGTAAGGGGTTTAAGAAACCGAACTACAGACCTTTGCGTATATAGGGAAGGGGACCTGAGCGCGGCACCAAAATTGCATGCAACGTTCATGGCAGGCAGTGAGTCTAATGGGATAAGCAGGTCAGGGTCGGAGGTGATAACGACCATGAAAGAGCGATTCTCCAGTACCGAATTAACGGCTCTGCGAAACGATCTGTTGCAGGGAGGCCTGATCGATTCGCGCGAGGCCGCCGAACTTTTGCAAGTCTTCCTCATGGGACGTGGCTACGGAGTATCGCCTCAAGCAGCCATGGACGCCGTGGGCCGGGTTGAGATGTCAGGTTGCTCCATGCCCGTGCTGCAAAAAGAGCTGGAGGGTCTGGCGCTGGTGATGTAAGCGGTGACCAGGAGTATGTAAGAAATCTGCGGGGACCTCAGAACCAAGCCGTTCCCCCGCAAGGTGAGTAACAAGAATAAGCCGGGCAAACCAGCCCGGCATTTTTGTTTGTGGGGAACTCTTGGCTGCTGGCTCCTAGCTCCTAGCCATAGCGCATCCATCCGGGGACGCTAGAAGCCAGCAGCGAGGAGCTAGAAGCACCTTCCTTCACTCGTACCTCAAACTCTCCACCGGATCCAACTTTGCCGCCCTAGCCGCAGGGACCGTACCAAAGATCACTCCTACGAACGATGAAACCAGGATGGCGACAATCGCCGACAATCCTGAGATCGGGATACGATATTCCGTCAGAAAACGTACGGAATACGGAATCGCCAAACCGATGACCACGCCGATCAGTCCTCCTACCAGGGAGATCGTCATGGCCTCGGCCAGGAACTGAAAACGTATTTCCCGGTTGGTGGCGCCCAGCGCTTTGCGGATGCCAATCTCGCGGATGCGAGAGCTCACCGTGGCCAGCATGATGTTCATGATCCCAATGCCGCTGACCAGCAGAACCACTGCCGCCACCAGCAGCAACACCAGGGTCAAAGCATTGGCCGTCTTCTCCGCCAATACCACCAGCTGAGTGAGATTCATGACGTTGTAAACTGATTCGGCCCGGTGCCGACTCTGGATCACTCGCCGGATCTGTTCCGTTGCCGGCTGCACCATCGAAGGGTCGGCGGTCGAGAAATAAATCTGTTTCACGTTGGGGGTGTCGGTAAAGTAGCGGCTCACCGTGTACGGAATCAACATGGTGTAGTCAACGACTTCAGTTTGCCCGAAGGTATCCACCCGCTCCCGGAACGTGCCCACAACGGTGAAAGGCAGTCCGGTCAGCTTGATGATTTTGCCGATGGCTTCTTGTTGCGATCCGTAAAGCTCCTCGGCCATTTTTTGGGTGATCACTCCCACCTTGGTGTGTTCCTGCTCGTCCTTGCTGTCGAAAAAACGTCCGGTGCTGACCACCAGGTTGCGCACGATCTTGTAGTCGGGAAAAACTCCCAGCACGGAAATGTCGCGTTCCTTGCCGCCGCCCACGGGAATGCGCTCGCCCAGAGAAACCACGGGAGAAGCCGCGACGATGCCCGGCACTTGCTCCTGCGCTGCCTTCAGGTCGTCGATGGTGAGCGGGTCAGGGGTGACGTTAGCGACGCGCTGCGCCCCGCTCTGGTATTCGGCTTCAATCTGATTGGTGCCGATAGACTGAATCTGGTTCAGCACGTACTGCTTGCCGGTCATGCCGATGGTTACAACCAGGATGAGCGATGCGGTGCCGATTACCATCCCCAGCGCAGTCAGCGCGAAACGCACCTTATTGCTGCGGAAAGTCTCGTAGGCAAAACTCAGGACCTCGCCGTAAACCATCTTCGGTGGTTGTCGTTTCGGCGCGGTAGTGGTGGCGGTCCCCATGCGTCTCTGGTTAGATGCTAGCCGCAACCGCCCGGAGGCGCAATTACCTCTAGTAAGCGCCGAGCTTCGGGAGGTTTTGTCATCCCGAGCGGAGCTGAACGATTCGCGCCAATCGTTCGGCGCAGTCGAGGGACCCCTACCGGACCACGAACCCATCAGCTCATAGGGGTCCTTCGACTCCTCGATATGTTTCGCAAGCGAAACGTCTCGCTCCGCTCAGGGTGAAAGAAGTATTCACAACCGGCACAATCTAGCCGCTAGCTACGCCGGCGGTTCCGCCGCACCCCGGGCGTAATAGCTGGCATAACCGGGCTCCAGCTTCCGGCCTTTCGGGTTGAAAATCCGGAAATGCGCCAGCCCCGCTCTTTGCAGAGCAAACTGCAGCGTCGTCCCTACCACCCCCAGACCGTAAGTCACGCTGCGGCGGAAGTTGATGGAAGACGCCTCCTCGAAATATTTCGTCGGACACGATACCTCGCCAATGCGGAAACCGAAGTTCACGCACTGCGCCAGCACCTGGTTGTCGAAGACAAAGTCGTCCGAGTTCTCGAGCAGAGGCACCTCCAGCAGGACCTTACGACTAAAGGCGCGATAGCCGGTGTGGTACTCCGACAGCTTGATCCCGAGAAACAAATTCTCGAACGCCGTGAGGAAGCGGTTGGCTACATATTTGTAGAAAGGCATGCCGCCATGCAGAGCCTGTCCGCCAATAATCCGCGAGCCCAGCACCACGTCATAAACGTCATAGGCGACCATGCTGGCCATGGCCGTCACCAGCCGCGGGGTGTACTGATAGTCAGGGTGCACCATGATGACTACGTCCGCGCCCGCAGCCAGAGCCTCGCGATAACAGGTCTGCTGGTTGCGGCCGTATCCGTAATTCTGGTCATGCACAAAGAATTGCAGGCCCAGCCGCTCGGCAATTTCGACCGTGCGGTCGGAACTGTGATCGTCCACCAGGATGCGGATGTCCACCAGATCAGGCAACTCCGCCACGGTCGCGGCCAGAGTCTTCTCCGCGTTGTATGCCGGCAACACCACGGCAATGCGCTTACCGTTGATCATGAGTGATTATCCATAATCTCACAGCTCTGGACTTTGACGGTGTGGGACCGGTCCAGAGACCCGGTTCCACACAAGCCCGGTCCTACAAATTTCATCCTGAACACCTTCTTCCTCATTGTTGATAAAATATGCATTCGGACAGACCGAGACCCATGGCTGAAAAGCGCACCCTATTCGAGAAAGTCTGGGACGAACACGTCGTCACTTCGCCGCCCGACCGTCTGCCTCTTCTCTATATAGACCTGCACCTGGTTCACGAGGTCACCTCGCCGCAGGCGTTCGACGGCTTGCGCGCAGCTGGCCGCCGGGTGCGTCAGCCCAATCGGACTATCGCTACGGTTGACCACAATATCCCGACCGAACCTCGCGGCACCCCTATCACCGATCCAATTGCCGCTCTCCAGATCCAGGCCCTGCAGAAGAATTGCATGGAATTTGGAGTCCCGCTGTTCGACATGGATTCACCTGACCAGGGTATTGTGCACGTCATCGGCCCCGAACTTGGACTCACCCAACCTGGCATGACTATCGTCTGCGGCGACAGCCACACCAGCACGCATGGTGCATTCGGCGCATTGGCGTTCGGCATTGGCACATCGGAAGTCGAGCATGTGCTGGCCACGCAATGCCTGCCGCAGCGTAAGCCGAAAACCATGCTGATTGACGTGCGCAGTTCGCTTCCTCCAGGCGTGACTGCGAAAGACCTGGCCCTGGGCATCATCGGACAGATCGGGACCGACGGCGCCACCGGCCACGTTATTGAGTACGCCGGAGAAGCTGTCCGCGCGCTTTCGGTAGAAGGCCGGATGACTCTGTGCAACATGAGCATTGAGGCGGGAGCCCGCGCCGGCATGGTCGCGCCCGATGAAACCACCTTCGCCTATCTCAAAAATCGCCGCTTCGCTCCGCAAAATGGAAACTGGGAAAGAACTCTGGCGCACTGGCGCACTCTGCCTTCCGATCCGGGAGCGCGTTACGACAAAGTCATCGAAATCGATGCCTCGAAGCTGGCCCCGTTTGTGACCTGGGGAACCAATCCCGGCATGGTGGTCGCGGTCAGCGGCCGGGTTCCGGAACTCACCGATCTGAAGACCGAAGCCGATCGCCATGCCGCCGAGCGCATGCTGGAATACATGGGACTGAAGCCCGGCACCCGCGTCGAGGAAATTGCGGTAGATCGCGTTTTCATCGGCTCCTGCACCAATTCCCGCCTCGAAGACTTGCGCGCCGCCGCTCGCGTGGCCCGCGGCCATCACGTAAATGCGAAAGTGCGGGCCATGGTTGTTCCCGGATCGCAAGCCGTAAAGCATGCCGCGGAACAGGAAGGGCTCGACCGGATTTTCCAGGAGGCCGGTTTCGAATGGCGCGAGTCCGGTTGCTCCATGTGTCTGGGCATGAATCCGGACATCCTGCAGCCCGGCGAGCGGTGCGCTTCCACCAGCAACCGCAATTTTGAAGGCCGCCAGGGACGCGGTGGACGCACGCACCTGGTCAGCCCGATGATGGCAGCAGCGGCCGCCATCGCCGGTCATTTCACAGATATTCGAAACTGGGAATTCAATAATTAGCGCCGCAATGTAGCGCCGGCGTCTGGCCGGCTGTCCGGAGGGCGTCACGCCCTCTGTTACGGGAGGAGAACGAATGCAACCGTTCCGTACTCACCAAGGCAAAGTCGCCCCGCTTGATCGCGCCAACGTCGATACCGACCAGATCATCCCCAAGCAATTCCTGAAGCGAATCGAGCGCACCGGCTTCGGCGAGTTCCTGTTTTACGACTGGCGCCGCGGCAAGGATGGCGCGCAGGACCCGTCCTTCACCCTGAACCAGCCGCGCTGCAAAGGAGCCAGCATCCTCGTGGCTGGCAAGAACTTCGGTTGCGGATCGTCGCGCGAGCATGCGGTCTGGGCCCTGGAAGACTTCGGCTTTCGCGCCGTGATCGCCCCGTCGTTTGCGGACATCTTCGCCAACAACTGCGTAAAGAACGGCGTGCTTACGGTAGTGCTGACCGAAAAGGAGGTTGAGGAAATCGTCCGCCGCGCCACCGAGTTACCCAACTACCAGCTCACCCTCGACCTGGAGCAATGCAGAGTCCACGATCACAGCGGATTCTCCGCCAGCTTCCAGATTGACGAATTCACCCGCCACTGCCTGCTCGAAGGCCTGGATGACATCGGGCTCACCCTGCAACATGAGCCCGAAATCACGGCCTACGAGTCCCGTCACCCGGTAGCACAGAAGATCGTGTAGGTCGGGCGCCCTCGCCCGCCGTTTTTCTCGCCCGCGACCGCATCATTCATTGGTCGGAAAACCGGAAAGCGGTTTCATTCAGACTCTATAAGAAGGCGGCATGCTACTGCTGTAGCTGCTTTCAGGAGGGAATGACTTGCAAACCGGGACCAAGACTGAGAATCGCCGCTCTCCGAGGTTTCCGATGGAAATTGATGTAACGATTTATTCTCAGAAAGCCGGTCTGGTCCCCGGCCGAACTCTCGATATCAGCGAATCCGGCATCGCTGCTGTGCTTCCGGTTGAGCTGCCCATTGGCGAAGTCGTGAAGCTGGAGATAAGGTCCCGGCTCGAACCGGTAACGGTCGGCGTGGTGGTGCGTAACCGGAATGTTTTCCGCTACGGTTTTCAGTTCGAGCAGCCCGGCGCGGGGCGAGAACTCATCAAAAAATTCCCCTAGCCATGTGCCGTATAGGGCGGGCGCCCTCGCCCGCCGCTCTTTGACCGCCTAAACCGGCGGCCCCGCCGGCGCCCCGGAGGATTTCAGCTTGGGCGTATTCTGCTCCGGATTCTGCAGGAACAGAGTAATCTCGTGATCGATCTGCTCCATCACGGGACCTCGCGCCGCATTCTTCTTCACCGCAGTCTGCACTTCCCGCACTCCGGCCAAAGCTGCTGCTTGCACTTCGGGTGTGGCTTCTGAATTCACCGCCAAAATCATCAGGCGCTCGGCAACCTCGGTTTGCACCACGCCGGCGAGGTCATGCTCTGCTGACGTTTTCGCAGTGTCAGAAAAGGCCGTAGCCACCAGGGCCGAGACCACGCTCCCCGGTGACGGCGCTAGCGTCTCCTGGCGCGAGATCACCGCCAGCCTTTGCATGCGCCTGGGATTGAGCAATCCCCCCACAACAATTTCGGACACGGCGCGGGCACCATCCTGCGGGCTGAAAAGATATCCCGCGGACGACGCAAATCGCTCTGCATCGGGATCGCGATTCTCCACCGGCGCCAGCGCCTTCCAGACATCCGCCGGCACATTCAGCTGGGAGGGATTCAGAGCGCTCAGTGCCAGTTGCAATGCCTGCTTCTGACTTTCTGCCGGCCAGATGCTGATGGTCTGCTGTCCGTCGCCGGCCAGGGAGAGCGGCACCTTGGCGCTGCCCACCACGTTGATGGCGGCGCCCAGCGCATAGCGATGAAACAGATAGACCAGGGGCAGGCGCGAGGTGAACATCGAATTGGGCTCGCCGGGGCGCAGAATGCGCGGGCTGTAGTGCGCCAGCAGTGAATTCCGCACGGGCAGAACTTCCTTCAGCCAGGCAACCGGATCGGGTCCGTCATCATAAGAATTCCAGCGCGGATCGTTCGCGTTGCCCCAGACAGTGACCTTCGCGATAGCGTCCTTTACGATCGCGTCCAGCCGGGCCTGTTCCTCCGGCGCGTTGCCGCCGGGCTTGCCTTGGCTGTATCCCCACTCGATGGCAAAGCGATCGTAACTCCCGGTTCCTTGCATGTAAGCGTCAGAGAGGTCAGCGGTGCCGTCGGCGCGAATCTTCACTCGCGGCGCGAAATAGTCCATCACCGAGCCGCGTCCGAATGTGCTGGCAACGAAGTTATGTTCCAGGCCAAGCACATGACCCATTTCGTGACAGGTGAGCAGGGCCAGGCGCTGCAGCATGACCTGTTCTTCGCTGGTGCGCGGATCAAGGTTGTCCAGAGCGGCAAACATGTCCAGAGCCGGCTCGGCGTCGTCGCGGCCCGAGGGCATCACCGACTCCCAATAGTTGTTCACGGTGCGCATGCGATGCGAATCCAGTTGCACCACGGCGTGAATGATCTCACCCGTGCGCGGATCGACATGGCTCTGCCCCACCGACCATCCCCGTCCCGAGCGGTTCGTCCACTGGATGGTGGGATAGCGAATGTCCATCGGGTCTGCGCCTTCGGGCAGGTCTTCGATGCGCAGCGCGTTCTTAAATCCCGCCTGCTCAAAGGCTGCATTCCACCACAACGCCCCCATCCGCGCCGCGGAACGGACGGGCTCCGGAATGGCGCGGTCGAGATAGAACACGATCGGCTTCACCGGTTCACTGAGCGCCGCATTCGGATCTTTCTTCTGCAGGCGCCAGCGTTCCACCAGATAACGCGTAAGGGGTTGGTCGTAAGGTTGGGAAAAATCCTGGAAACTGACGCTGATAAATCCCACTCGCAGATCCTGCTCCAGCGCGTCGTATCCGGGAGCCGGCATGGCCACAAACGAATGATGCTCGCGAAGGGTTAGCGCGTGCGCATCGGGCTGGTTGAGATCGCTTTCGGAATCGGTGGCGAAGGTCAGCAATGCTTCCACTTCGGTATTGAGCGGGAAGCTCCCGGTGTGCTCGAGATCGATCACGCTACGGTCTTTGTCCAGCCGCCAGTCCGCCGCTTTGGACGATTGCTCACGCACCATCACACCGCCCACGGCGCGGGTCGGACGGCGCAGTTGGGAGAGCAAATCAAATGCGTCCCGGAGCAGCAAGGCATCCGCATCAACCAACACCGCGCCGTTGCCCTCCGCTTCCACCGGGAGCGAGGCCAGCACTGAAGTCGGAAAACTGTATTCCACGGAATGCTGCAACTCCGGCGCACCCTGGGGAGCGCGGAAGCTGGTGTTTTCCTGGATCACCAACACGCGCATCCCCACCCGCCGGAAACGGCAAACTGCCCCAGCACCAAACGAACTCCGGTCGGCGAAAGTCTCGATCGAACCGATACCGCTGCCCAGCCCGGTGAAGTAAAGAAATTCTTCGCGCAGCATCGTCGGCGACAGTTCAAACAGCAGGTCGCCCTTCTTCTCATCCCAGTAGTAGGGAAAGAAGCCGTCGTGTCTCTGCAACCCGGCAGTGCGCGCCGCCAGGCTGGAACCTGCGTCGCCGGGCTTGGCAGGCGTCTGGGCACTGCTGGCGATGCTGACAAGAACAACGACCAGCGCAACCCCAAGGTGCGTTCTTTTCATAGGATTCGTCTTATACATCACGAACGTGGAGTTTCTCAAACAACCACCGGCGACGGCGGGCCAGCCACATATGGGCTCCACGCCAGATGCTTTGCAAGCTCAGCATGACGCCTTGAATTAGGATGGGCGACTTGGTCCAAACCAAGCCCACCACTCGCGCTGTAGCCGACTCACTTGACCTCGCTCGCCGGCTTTCCTTCTTCCACCGTGATCATGTGATCTACCGCCTGCGCCTGGATCTGCTGTCTGGTCCCGCTGGGCCACTGGATTTCGATTTTGCCCACTCTGGTGGCCGCGCCCAGCCCGAAGTGGACGCGCTGGTCGGAACTCGAGCTGTAACTTCCTCCGCTGAATACGTCGGCTCGCTGCCGGATTCCATCCGCGGTCAGGAAGACCTTCGCTCCAATGGCATCTCTCGGACTCTTAGGACCGCCAACCAGTTTCAGGGTGAGCCAGTGATTGCCGTTCTTGACCACGTTGCGGAGTAATGTGGGCGTGGAATCGATGTTGTTGATGACCACGTCGATGTGCCCATCATTAAAGAGATCGCCAAACGCCGCACCCCGGCCCGTGACTACATCCGCCAAACCGCTTCCCGTGGCGGGGGGAACTTCCTGGAATTTGGAGCCATTGAGATTGCGGAAGAGTTGCGGCCGCTCCGCCCAGGTCGTGCCCCAATCCTGGAGGTCCACCTCCGGATAGACGTGTCCATTGACGATAAAGATGTCGAGCAGACCGTCATTATCGAAGTCGAGAAAGCCGGTTCCCCAGGCCAGAAACGGGACGGTAGCATCGCCCAGCCCGGCCTGATACGTGACATCCGAAAAATTTCCGGCCCCATCATTTCTATAGAGGGTTTTGTAGTCGTCGGAAAAAGTTGTGGTGAAAAGATCGACCTTTCCGTCGCGGTTGTAATCTCCTATGCCGATTCCCATGGACGCCTGCTCGCGACCATCTTCACTCAGCGCGAATCCCGATCCATAACTCACGTCCTCAAACGTGCCGTCATGCCGGTTGCGGTAGAGAAAGTTGGGGGTGGAATCGTTGGCCACCAGCAGGTCCACCCAGCCGTCGTCATCGACATCCACAAAGGCGGCTGCCAGACCGTAGTAGCCGTCGGGATCGGAGACGCCGGCCTTGACGCTAACCTCGGCAAAGGTGCCGTCGCCGTTGTTGTGAAAGAGATGGTCGCGTTCGCCCGGCAGACCCCGCGGCCCGCACATCACATTGATGCCGCGAAACTGGCAAAAATTGGGCGGGATGGCGCCTTGTCCTGCAATCGGTGGATGGTCGGCATCGAACTTCACATATCCCGGGACAAACAAATCGAGCAGTCCGTCATGGTCGTAGTCGCCCCAGGTCGGGCTGGTGGACCAGCCTCCAAGAGTCACGCCTGCCTTCTCCGCAACGTCGGTAAAAGTTCCGTCGTGATTGTTGTGATACAGGCGGTTCTTGCCATAGTTGGACACGTAGATGTCGGGCCAGCCGTCATTGTCGTAGTCGCCCACAGCCACGCCAAATCCCCAGCGCTCGTTGCTGACGCCGGCTTTCTCGGTGACGTCAGTAAAGGTTCCATCGTGATTGTTGTGAAAGAGCATGGCGCGAGGCGCTGGCTCTTTGCCTTTGAAGGCCGCGAGCGTCGAACCATTCACAAGATAAATATCGAGCCAGCCGTCGTTGTCGTAATCGAGCAGGGCCACGCCGGAGCCTGGAGTTTCGATGATCGAACTCTTTTCCCGCGTGCCCGAGCGATGATGAAACTTGTCCAGTCCGGCTTGCTTGGTGACGTCCGCAAATACGACTGGAGCGCCGTCCACAAATCCCCCTGCGGTGATAGGGCGGGACTTGGAGTCCTTGACCGCGGGATGAGCCGCGCCAGTTGAGACTCCCATTCCGGTGGATGATGGTTTCTGTGGTTCCGGCTGCTGGCCGTTAGCGAAAGCGGCGAATAACGAAAACGAGATCAGGACACAAGCGGCCTCGAGACCCGGAGGGAAACAACGGCCTTTCGGTTTTTTCGTGATGGTTGGCATCACCAGTTCGCTGAAATCCGGATGGTGGGGATGCAATCAGGGAGATCAAACATGAGGTACGAGTTCCTTGTGAATGTTGGCACGACTGACAGCGTGGACACTAGAGCGATGTGAAGCGGGTTGGAGTATAGCGCACCGTGAACGTACACGAATAATACGCCGGAATCATTTTTCCGCTACCGGTTGCGGCGCGGCCCGGGCCAGGCGACGACATTTCCTGGACCAAGGGAGCGCATCAGTTCAGGATGGGTGCAAGCTGGGCGCTTTATAAGAAGATCCAGGATCTGTTCGGTCAGACCCAGGGCTTCTTCACCTTCAACAATAACTACACCGGGGTTGACTTTGCCGATTTCCTGCTGGGTTACGCTCAATCGTATAACGAGCTTGCGGTTCAGGACCACGGTCTCTGGAACAACGTTTCGTGGGCCGCGTATGTTCAGGACAACTGGCGCGCCACCAAACGTCTTACTCTAAATCTGGGGCTGCGGTGGGACGGTGTGCCGCATACCTATGAAGCCAATAACCGGATGGGAAACTTTTATCCCAGCCTGTATAACCCGGCTGACGCTGCCGTCATTCTTCCCGACGGTTCGATCAGCCCTGCCAGTCCCGGCTTGGGCACGAGTCCCAACCCGATCTTGGCAGGCCAGCAGTTCTATCTGAACGGCATCGGCATCCCTGGCAAGAACGGAGTTCCCAAGGGTCTGGTGGATAACCACTGGGCTGCCTTCGGTCCCCGTCTTGGTTTTGCTTATGACGTTACCGGCCAGGGCAAGACCGTCATCCGCGGCGGATTCGGCACCATGTATGAGCGCATTCAGGGCAACGACATGTACAACGCCGGTCCGAATATTCCGTTCAGCACATCAGTCACGTTTAACAACGGTGTTCTGCTGGCAAATCCGAGCACCAGCATATCAACCGGCAATACGTTGACCGCGCCGATCACGGTCGCCGACATTACCGGCCTCGACAGAAAACAGTACAAACTGCCGGTGGTCTACCAGTACAGTATTGGTGTCCAGCAGGGTTTCGGGGCCAAATCAGTGCTGTCGGTTTCCTACGTCGGAAACCAGAGCCGGCATCAGAACGACTATCGGGAGACCAATCTACCTGATCAAAGTCTGCTGCCGAGTATTGCTGCCGGTACCGCACCCAGCTACAACACGCTGGTCCCGTATCTCGGGTTCCACTCCATCAGGCAGTCGGAAACCGTGCAGAACGGGCACTACAACTCGTTACAGGCAGAGTTCCGGTCGCAGGTGATGCGGGACGTCTCGATTCAGGCCGCATACACCTATTCCAAGGCGTATGACCCGGCCACCGGCAGCAACAACGTTCAGGATCTGAATAATGTTTCCAACCCCTACAGCGCCACGTACGATAACGGGCCGTCGAATTTGGATCGGAGGAACATTGCCTTCGTCAATTTCATCTACGACATCCCGTTCTTGAAAAATAGCTCTAACCGCTTGCTAAAAACGACGGTCGGCGGATGGCAGGTGTCGGGGGTCGTGAGCTTCGCATCTGGTAACCCGATAAATATCACTGAGGGCGGCATTACCAACTGTGCAGCGATACCAACACCATCCTCATGCACCGGCTCGCTGATAGGAACCGCCAACATCACCAATGTCCTGCCCAACACGAGTAACCGGCCGAATGTAAACGGTAGCGTTAGCACTCCGCACACCGTGGACAGTTGGTTCGATGCGTCAGCCTTTTCGCCCACGGCCGCTGGAGAATTTGGCAATATGCCGCACAATTCGGTCTATGGTCCGGGCCGACAGAACTGGAACATAGCGCTCTTCAAGAGCTTTGTATTCAGCGAATCGCGTGGCAGCCGTCTCGAACTACGGGCGGAAACCTTCAACACCTTTAACCACACGCAGTTTAAAGACGTCAGTAACACCTTCACCAACAGCAACTTCGGCGCAGTCACTACTGCTCATGACCCACGGGAAATTCAGTTGGGAGTGAAGGTAGTCTTCTAACCGAAGGCGTTAGAACTTGAATTGGTTGTTGCCCCGCTCACTTCGAGCGGGGCTTTTTTTGTCCCACACACGGAGCGTGGTCGTGAGGGACTTCAGTCCCGAGGATCTGGCGTGCCGGCATGGCATCGCTTGCAGCCGCAGCAGAACTGCAGCGCCAGGAGCTGCGCAGGCTCAGTATGATGCCCCTGATCCATGGACGGTCGTTGCTTCATCGTGCCGGAGTGACTATTCTGAATTGTCGATGCGGGCGGTCCCCCGGTACGGCACTTTGGCCATGAAAATCTGGACATCTCTACTGGTTGTTCTTGGCCTGCTGTGGCCAGCACTTGCCAGTCCGCAGACCGCCACTCCGGCGCAGGCCATGGCTCTGGAGCAACAGGGCAAGCTGGCAGAGGCGGCAGCGGCGTGGCGGGCGGTAACCGAGCACGATCCTCAGGACGCAGGAGCCTTTGCCAGCCTGGGTGTCGTTTTGTCCCGAGAAACCAGGTATGGGGAAGCGGCTGCGGCCTACCGTAAGGCGATTGCCCTGAATCCCGGGCTGCCTGGCATTCAGCTGAATCTGGGACTGGCGGAGTATAAGCAGGGCCAGTTTCAGGCCGCCATTCCTCCCCTGAAAGCCGCGCTGCTGCAGGACGCAAATAACCAGCAGGCGCGCACTCTGCTTGGCCTGAGCTGCTATGGCGCCAAGCGCTTCGAGGAGGCTGTGAAATACCTCGAACCGGCTGCCCGGCTGGATCCCGCCAACGCCGAACTGCACCAGGTCCTGGCCCAAAGCTGCCTGTGGGCGAAAAAATATTCCTGCGCCCAGGAACAGTTTCGCCAGCTGCTGCAGCAGAATCCGGACTCGGCGCCTGCACACATGCTGCTGGGTCAGGCGCTTGACGGTCTGCGGAGGACCCACGAAGCCATTGCCGAGTTCGAGGCGGCGGCGAAAGTGGCGCCCCAGGAACCCGGCGTGCACTTTGGCCTCGGCTACCTGCACTGGAGGCTGCGGCAATACGACGACGCAAAACCTGAATTGGAGCGGGAGTTGGCCAACGATCCCAATCACGCGCAGGCGCTGGCCTACCTGGGCGACATAGAGATGAAGCGGAACAATCCCGAGAACGCCCTGGCCCTGCTCAAGAAAGCGATCCAGCTGAGAGGCGACATTCGCATCGCCTATCTTGATATGGGGGCCATTCTGGCCGAGCGGAACCACCATGAGGACGCGATCGCCGCGTTCCGCCAGGCCGAGAAACTGGATCCCGGCCAACCCGATGCCCATCTTCGGCTGGGACGTTTGTATCAGGCCACAGGAAACCCGGCCGCAGCGCAGAAAGAGTTTGCTAAACTTCGCGAACTGCACCAGAAGGCCGATGAGGACATAACTTCCAAGATGTCTGGTTCTCCGCCGCCACCGCGTCAATAGGTTTTCTTCTCGCATTCAGTTGGCGCAAGTTGTCAGTCATCTCGAAAAGCACGTCGAGAAGGATCGCCCCCTGTAGTCGGAATCGAAAACACGTCCGCTGAAGCCGCCTGAAAATATTCCAGACTGTAGTAAAACTGTAGTAGCGGAGAGGTGGCCGAGTGGTTGATGGCTCCGGTCTTGAAAACCGCTGTACTGCTGCCTGCGGCATTTGTAACGTATTGGAAACCAAAGAACTGTTCGCCTACCTCGGGGTGAATTGTGGCGAGCTGTAGTAAAACTGTAGTAATTCCGGAGAGGTGGCCGAGTGGTTGAAGGCGCCAGTCTTGAAAACTGGAGTACGGGAAACCGTACCGGGGGTTCGAATCCCTCCCTCTCCGCCACTCACTCATAGAGTGGGACTTAGCTCAACTACTGCACAGTGTCCTTGGAGTTGTTCCCCTCATCTGGAGCACAAGTGGAGCACAATAAGGCGTCAGCGAACCGCCTCATGGCTGCAATCGCATCTGGCGATGCCGTTTTGATGTAGTGGTTCTGAGTGGTAGCTACGTTACTGTGGCGCAGAATGCGTTGGATAACCGAATCGTCCACACCAAGACGGTTCAGATTCGACGCCAAGCCTCTACGGAACCCACGAGTTTCATGTTGCGCGAATTCCGCCACTTCATCAGCAAATTCTCAGGCGGCGGAACCCGTTGATGTGCCTATGCCCTGCACGCCCGACCCTCGTGCCTATGGCTGAGAAACTGCAGCAGCAACGTCATCACCACTGGAAAACCAGGCGCACCGGTTCGGTCCAGCTTGGTCTTTGCCGTGGGGACCCAGTTCAATAGGTGGCGCTCCAGGAACTCAGTCTCCGCCCGTGCGAGCGAAACGGCCGTGGCCTTCTCCGATGCGTTTTCGCGGGTGTAGCGGAGAGCGGCGAGGAACTCCAGTTGGGTGACAAGGTAGTCAGGGACGGCGCGGCTTGGGTCCGACTTGAGGCCGAGAACCTCATAGAAGTAGGTATTCTCTAGGGCAATCTCTTGTGCGGGATGAGATTTGTCGTGAGCTGACTCGAAAAGAGGTACCGGAGGCTCGGGCACGCCCACGTCGAACAGGGCGATATACGCAGATTCGTAGAGTTCGTAGCTGGTGAACCATTCAAAATCTGGGAACTCACCTTCACATTTCAAGCGCTTCCACAGATCACAGAGCGCCATCGGAGCTGTCGGCTGCGCCAGAAAGTTGAAGCACTCGGGCGTGGGTGGCGCAAAGACGAGGGCAAAGAACCGATAAAGATCGTTCTGCTGCCAGTCAATCGAGGTGACCGCATTCTCGTCTATAGCGATCATCGGCATCTCGCCTCCTGTTTCTGAAATTCCGTCTCTACTCCAGCACTTGCCAGACCGAGAAATACTTGCGGCCGTCGCGGTCCTTCTGGCTCCCGTTCCAGACAGCGAAGGCCACGGTCGTCCCGGCGACAAGATCGGGCAATTCGAAGGTCACGTTCCATCGGCCGTTCTGATAGGTACCGTTTGCCGGGAAGTCTTGCCCGGTACGCTTTGTCGTGCTGCGCCCCTGCGCTTGCATCACCATCGAACCGCGCGTGGCATTCCAGTAATAGATTTCGACCGGGTGCTCAGCATCTCCCATCTGCAATGACGGCGCGATCGCGCCTGCAGCTGCCTTCGCAGGAAACATGACGGCAGCGGCGTCGAAGAAGCGGTCATCGGCTTCCGTCGGGACCTTGCGGAAGCGAGTTTCGGGCGGCGTGTTAGGGGTTTCAGCAAGCGTTGTCGCGTCATGCGTTGTGTCGTGCCAGCTAAGCTGTACCAGCAACTTTCCGGCTGCGCGTGCAAGACGAACATCAACGATGGGAATCTCGACTGCGGCTGGTTCGTCTGTGTCATAAAGCGGAGGTGTGCGGTTGAGCGCGACATGTTTCGCCGCAATCTGGTTCCACGCGGCGGGGCCGCCGTTTAACAAGTGGTTGGCATTAACCGGCGATGCAGCGACGGGCAAGGACTGCCCGGAAGCTGGCCTTATCGCTGTCTGTGCGCAGGTAATAGCGGCGAGCAGCAAACCAACTGAAACGATGGTCAGCAACTGACGAATTCTCATGGCCTTCTCCTACACCTGGATCTGCACTAGCTGTGGCCGTAAGTGGTAGCGCGTTTCGGCGTCGCGGCCGATGAGCAACTGCAGTGCCTCACTGCGTCCGCCTTCCTGCGCTTTCCTGAGTTCCGCCTGCAGACGCGCAATCACGTCCCTCACTTCCGGCCCGAAGAGGTAGATGAGGTAATCGAGCGGTACCCGTGGATCTTCCTGGATGTTTTTGCCGTAGTTGTCACGCTTCGGAGGGTTGAACGGCGGCACGTAGAACACGTTGGGCTGGGTGCCTTTCTCTGGGAAGAGTGGCAGTGCGATCTTGTGGACCAGAACAAGCTTATGCACGGGCGACTCTGGATCGTCGAGCAGGCCGACGAAGCGCAAGCGTCCGGGGCACTGCGCGGCACAGGCGTTGACCTCGCCTTTCTCCAGACGCGGATAACAGAAGATGCACTTCTCGGATTTTCCGGTGACCTCGTTGAAATAGATCTTCTTATAAGGACACGCCTTGATGCAGTAGCGATAACCCTGACAGCGGTCCTGGTCGATGACCACAATGCCATCTTCTTCGCGCTTGTAGATGGCTTTGCGAGGGCAGGCCTCTAGACATGCGGGATAGGTGCAGTGGTTGCAGATGCGCGGCAGATAGAAGAAGTAGTTCTCGTCCTCGTTCATGGCGCCCACGTCTTCGTCCCAGTTGCAACCGGACTTCGGCTCGGGCGAGGGCATGACTGGCTGCTTCTTGCCTTCGTACAAGCGCTGCTCGTAGTTGTACTCCCAGGCGTGGCCATAGTCGTCCATGGTAGGCAGCGGGCTGGGCTGTAGCGCGCCATCTTTCCAGCCACCGCCGATACGATCCCACTGGCGCGGATAACCAAGGCCGGGGCGCGTCTCGACATTGTTCCAGTACATGTAGCCAGTGCCATCGCGGTCGGTCCAGAGTTTCTTGCAGGCGATGGTGCAGGTCTGGCAGCCCAGACATTTATTCAGGTCCATCACCATTGCGTATTGGTGTTTTGACATGGCTGCTTCTCCTCAGACCTTCGCCTTCTCAACGTCCACCTTGATGTCGCGGTTGTTGCCAGTCGGTCCCCAGTAGTTCAGGCGAAAATTGACATGTCCGTATTTGCCGATGAGTTGCGTCGGCTTGATTTTGATGTAGGTGAGCGACTGCCATCCGCCCTCCTTGAACCCGAGATATTTCTCCCAGCCGTGATACATGGTGACGCGGCCGGGCTTTTCGCCGGGCAGTATCTGCAAGCGGCAAACGCAGTGGCCGACCTCGTTGTGGATGCGGACCCAGTCGTTGTCTTGCAGGCCGCGCTTGCGGGCGTCGTCGGGATGCATGTAGACGATTGGCCCGCCGCGCTGCAGGCGCAGCATGGCACGGTGGTCGCGCCAGGTGGAGTGGATGGACCAGCGGCCGTGGGGAGTGTTCCAGTAGAGCGGGAATTTCTCCTCGACCGGCTCCTTGAATGTGGGGAGGGCCTCGCCCAGTTCGATGTACCAGGGATGGTCGATGTAGAACTGTTGGCGGCCGGTGAGCGTGCGCCACGGACGCTTTTTTTCGAGCTGATGCTTGAAGGGTGTGTAGGCGACGCCCTCTTCAATATCGCTGTTCCAGGATTCGGGGTCGGTGGCAATGAAACGCTTCGGTTTCTCCAGAAGTTGCTGATAGGTCATCCCCTTGGTCTCTTCGGCGTTTCCGAGGATGAAGTTCACGGCCTGTTCATCACTTTGGATTGTGCCCTTGCCCGTCCAGTCATGGGCCAGTTGCGTGAAGTCGCGGTTCCAATCAAAAGCTTCGTCGTGAAAAGGCTTGAGTCCCTTCTTGGTGGCGACTTCGGCCATCTTCTCGGCGAGGGCGTGGAAAATGTCCCAGTCGGTCTTGCTTTCGAACAGCGGTTCACACGCTTTACCGAATGGGTGAATGTAGCTGTGGCAGTCGGTGGAGTTGATGTCCACCTTTTCGTAGTAGCTGGCCGCGGGGAGAACCACGTCGGAGTAGAGGGCTGTTGTGTCCATGCGGTAGTTGATGTCCACAATGAGGTCGAGGTCTTTCCATAAAGATGATTCAAGGATTTCGTTGCCCTTGGCTTGATTGAGGTAGTTGGCCCGCCACACGATGAAGGCCCGCGGCTTCTTGCCGTTTTTCGGCCACAACGGCATCCATCCGTTCTTGACCGATTCCTGGATGTACCACTCGATAGGCTTGCCGTTGTAGAGGTGCGGATCTTTGCTGGTGGAGTGAACGTAGCTCCACAGTGTGGTGTTCTGGAAACGCTGCTTCTTGCGGGTCTCGGGGAAGGCAAGCTTGAAAAAGCCCTGCTCCGGCCAGATGCGCTCCTGGCCGACGTAGTGATTGAATCCGCCGCCGTTCTTGCCGATGTTCCCGGTCAGCGCCACCAGCAGAATGAACGAGCGGTTGATCAGATCGTTGTGGAACCAGTGGTTAGTGCCGGCACCGTGGATGATCATCGCCGGCTTGCGTGTGCCCAGTTCCCTGGCAAAAAGTTCTATCTCGCGGACGGGAAGCCCGGTTCGCGCGGCGACTTTGTCGAGCGTGTATTGACTCAGTTCTTTTTTCAGCAGCTCAAACACGGTGGTGACTTCGGCGCTCTTGCCATCTGCCAGTTGCACCTGAAAGGTCCCGGCCAGTGCGGGGTCAGCTCCGTTGAGTTGGATAGTCTTGTGATCCGATCCCATCGAGCCCGGCGTTGGAACGGCATGCTGTTGTTTCGTATCCCAGAAATAGAAGATGTCTTCCTTGCCGCCGTTCTTGAGATCGGACTCGCGCAGGAACCGTTGTGTGCCCGAGAGCACGAGCAGGGGCAAGTCCGTCTGTTCTTTTACGTAAGGTGCGTCGATGAGGTCTTGATCGATGAGAAACTTCGCCACACCCAGCGCGAGAATGCCGTCAGTGCCGGGATTGATGCGGAAATACAGGTCGGCGTGCGTGGCACTCGCGTTGTAATCGGGCGAGATACAGACGATTTTTGCTCCATTGTAGCGGGCTTCGTAGGCAAAGTGTGCGTCCGGGATGCGGGTCTGCGAAATGTTTGATCCCCACAGCACGATGTACTTGGAATTGAACCAGTCGGCACACTCGCAGGCTTCGGTCTGCACACCCCAGGTCAGTGGCTCACCCGGAGGCAGGTCGCAGTACCAGTCGTAGAACGAGAGGAAGACACCGCCGATGTAGTGTGCCAGCCGCGAACCCGCGCAGAAGCTCACTGGGCTCATCGCGGGGATAACGCTGAAGAATGTGTTGGTATCAGGACCGTGGTTATAAACGTTATCAAGTAACTTTTCGGCAACGAGAGTCAGCGCCTCGTCCCAGGTAGCACGGCGCCACTTACCTTCGCCACGTTCTCCCGTGCGGATGAGCGGATAGCGGAGCCGCTGCGGGCTGTACACGTACTCCACGAAGCATCCGCCCTTCTGGCAGCCCCGCGGGTTGTAGTCCGGCAGATCTTCACTGATGCGCGGATAGTCAGCGGCCTGCTCTTCCCGCACCATCACGCCATTGCGCACGTATACCTTCCATGAGCAGGAGCCCGTGCAGTTCGCGGAGTGCGTGGAACGAACCACTTTGTCCCAGGTCCAGATCTTGCGATAGAAATCCTCCCAACCGCGGTAGGGGTACGACCGCAGCGGATCAAAGTCTCCCGTCAGCGTGCTTAGCACCGGCTTCTCTTTGCGCGAGCAGCCGGGGAGAGCCAGCGTTGCCGCCGTCATGGCGGCGGTCTGAATAAAACTGCGCCGCGAGAATGGCTTCTGCCGTTTGCTTTTCTCGCTCATGGTCTTCCTCCAGAGGAAACAGGTGAAGTCACATTCTGCGCCGTCGCTTTCTGACCTCTTTGTTCTCCGAGTGTCCGCAAGTAAGCGAGCACATCGGCAATGTCCTGATCGCCGAATACTGGTGCTTCCGATCGCTGGAAGGCGGGCATTGCCGTCGCCACCCGGCCATTGCGAATCGTGCGGATGATGAATTCGTCGGTGGCGGCCCGTTGGAATACAGGGTTCCCGATCTCGGGTGCGAGCCCACCTCGGCCGTTCATTCCGTGGCAGCCGGCGCAGTTTCTCAGGAAAAGAGAGAGACCGTTGCCGGCATCTCCGCGCAAAGTCAGCGCCGTCATCGCGGGAACTGCCGCTGTGCTACTGCGCAGATACTCGATGGCTGCCGCGATCTCTTCTGGAAGTAGTCCGCCAGCATGTGGACCCCAGCCGGGCATCTGCGTGCCCGGACGCCCCTGTTCGATGTTGGCTTGCAGATATTCGCGGCTCGCCGTCGAAGTCAGAGAGACTCCTCGAATGGCGGGAACGAACCGATTGAACTTCTTGTCCCACCGGCTGTAAGTGCCGTTGCCGTGGCATGCCGCGCAATACTGCTGGTACACCTGCTCACCCGTCAGCGGTGTGGGATGCAGCGCATGGTACTTCTGGTCGATCTTGTCCGGCGCAAGATAGCTTTCCGGGACGTCACGCTTCCATTGCGAAAGCATATAGACGGTCAGCGCTAGCGCCTCTCGCTGAGTGACTGTCGGGTTATGCATCTGGCTGTCTGGGACCACGCCACCGGGGTCACGGAAGTGCGCCAATTGCCAATCCCACGTGGTGTGGGGCGGCTTCAGGTTGGTCATGATGAGCTGGTGCTTGGTCTTTGAGCCCTCGTTGTCCAGTGCTGGCCCTAGCGCACCGCCGCGTCCACCGAGCTTGTGGCAGGAGCCACAACCCTTCTCCTGGTACAGCTTCATGCCGGTGGTCAACAACGGGATCTGCTCGGGCGGCAGCTTTCCCGCATCGTGGCAGGTCACGCATGTAGCCTCGGTCATCTCGGGAGGAAGCAGTGGATAATCCCAGAAGACGTCGTCAGCCTTGGCTTCCCGGAACGTCATCGCCGCGCCCTGCCCGTGGTGGCACACCGTGCATCCGAAGCGGTCTACGGGATGCTTGTCGAGGATGTGTCCGGGATGTGTGCGGTGCGGTTGCTCGACGTCCGACATACGCGGATCGTCAATCCCATTGTGACAGGTGACACAGCGGTCCACGGTGCCGAGAGCCGGAATGCTGGCCTGCTTCATTTCGACACGGAACTTGGCCAGCAGTTCTCGGCCACGATCGTCAGTGGCTCTCTGCCGCAGGATGCCGCGATACTCACGCTGTACTGTCTTCCACTGCGCCAGGTAGTTCTCGTGTACCGCTGCACCTACCAGGTAGCCGACGGTCACAAGGCTCGCGACCAGAAGGAGCCAGCGATAGATTCGTGAGGGATCCTTCATCGCATTCTCCTCCTAGTGCAGCGGCCACTGCGAGGGCCACCAGTAGAAATGCCAGTTCGGCCCGCGATGGACAGTCGCGAAGTAAGTCAAAATCGTGAAGCCGACCAGAAAACAAGTGAACAGTGAGACCGCTGCCAGGCGCACTGAGTCCTTTCGCTTGAGGACAAGGAGTGACCACGCGGCGAAAATCAACACGAGCAGTGAGCCGGGATTGATGGCGATGATCCAGAGCTGGTGAATGTTGGGGAACCAGTTGCGCAGCCAGCCGTAGTTGACCGTGAATGCCAGCATGCCGACCGTAACGGCAAGGGCGAAGACAAAAGACTGCCAGAAAACAGGCCGCTCGCTCTTCGTCCCGAACCAGGTGCCTTCGCCTCCGGCGCGGCGGTCCAGGAACGGAATCAGCGCCAGTCCAACCACCACGATCACTGGGATCAACAGGCCACCAGTGAATGCAGAGTACGAAACCAGCTCCTGAATCCCCAGGAAATACCACGGCGCTTTCGCGGGGTTCTCTGGAATTGCGGGATTGGCGAGTTCCTTCAGTGGCGCGTCCCAGTAGAAGGAAAGGATGAGCGTGGCGGCTACCGTCACCATGAAGACAGAAAGTTCAGCCCAGAACAGGTGCGGCCAACTCATCACCGTGTTCTCGGGCCCTCGGTTCACGGGTGGCCGTTTGCCCTTCACCAACGCCATCAGGCCATAGGTTTTTGTGGCCAGAGGCTGGAATACCGGGCGACGTTCTCCGCCCCATTCCGCAAGTCCACCCATGGGGTCTTCTGGCCTAGCCAGGCCGCCATCCTTGCGAATACGCCAGAAGTGGACGCCGAGCAGCGTTACCAGCGCGAGCGGAAGAACGAAGACATGCAAGACGTAGAAGCGAATCAGCGCATCCTGGCCGACATAGTTCGCGCCCAGCAGCAGGCGTTTCTGAAAGCCGCCGGGATCGAAGAATTTCGTGATCCCGATCGCGTCCGTGAGTTCACGTGGCGAGTTGGCGATGTTCGAGCCGATCGTAATCGCCCAGTAAGCCAGCTGATCCCAAGGCAGCAGGTAACCGGTGAAGCTCAGGGCCAGCGTGATGACCAGCAGTCCCAATCCAACCAGCCAGTTGAATTCGCGCGGCTTCTTATAACTCGCCGTGAAGAAGACGCGTGCCATGTGCAGCAGGACAACCAGCACCATCAACTGCGCGGACCAGCGATGAATATTGCGGATAAAACGTCCCGTGGAAACTGTGAAATGAATATCTTTGATGGACTGATAAGCCAGATCGGTCGAGGGCTTGTAGTAAACCATCAGCAGCACCCCGGTGATGATGGTGATGACGAAGCTGGCAGTGGCCATCAAGCCGAGTCCGAAGGTGAGCGTCGGTTTGAGCGTGCGCACGTGGACGCGCACGCTGTGGATGTGCAGAAAGAGGTTGTGGAACGTGGCCTGCGACTCCTCCCGCTCCGATTGGGGCGCCTTCCCCAGACGGAAACAGGCGTCCTTCACCGTATGGGGAAGCTCGTGCAGGTTGTGCAGGAATTCTCGGGTTGCGGTCTCTGCCAAGGTGTGCCTCCTACACGCGGTAGCGCGTGCCCTCCGGAACTTCGTTGTCCGCATTCACCACCAGGTCGCCGTTGGCTGCGCGGCTGACTTCCAGCCAGGGGAGCGGACGTGGAGCTGGTCCACCAATCACGCTGCCTTTACTGTCGAAACGTGAGCCGTGACACGGACAAGCGAATCCGTCCTTTGACCTGCTCACCGTGCAGCCCAGATGCGTGCATGTGCTTGAAATCGCGTAGAAGCCTTCGTCGTCGCGGAAGAGCACGAGGTTCTGCTCGGCGAAGGCGGTTTCACTGCCAGGGGGAAACTGCTCGGGTGATCCGAGTTTGAAGCGGCGCACGGGACCGGGGAGTACCGCAGGATTGGGCAGGCGGAGCATCCCGGCAGCTGCCGTGCCCAGAGCCGCAAAGAAACTTCCCAGCGACGCCAGGCTCAGAAAGCTGCGCCTGTTTATACGGGGTGGATCTAGACGGGACATGGCTTCCACTCCTTGGCAAAATTGAACTGTTCCATGGTGATGGCGGTGGTGGGACAGCGCTCGGCACACAGGCCGCAGCGGATGCAGCGTTCTTCGTCTTTGATGATGGCGGAGAGATCAGCAGGATCGAGGTTCAACTCGCGAGCTGCGGTCTCGAGTTCTGGCGAGAGCGCCAGCTGGTCAAACGTCACCAGCTTCAGGCACACGGTGGGACAGACATCCACACAGCCTCCACACAGAATGCAGCGCTCGCCGTCGAAGATAGTGTTGATGCCACAGTCGAGGCAGCGGCCGGCTTCCGTTCGTGCCTGCTCTTCGTTGTAGCCAATTTCGACCAGTGTGCTTGGGCTCTTCAGGCGTTCTTCCGCGGAGAGTGTGGGGATGTGCAAGCGTGAGCGGAGCTCGTAGTGTTTTTCACGGTGATAATGCTCGATGGGGAAATGGAACTGGACTTCCTCGGGGGCGATCTCCTTACCGCGTAAGAAACGATAAACCGAACGAGCCGCCTGCTTGCCGCTGGCAATGGCATGGATCATGAGCCGCGGCCCGTAGGCAATATCACCCGCGATGAAGACTCCTGGCGCCGACGTCGCGCAGGTCACAGGATCGTTGACAATCTGCTGCGGCGAGCGCATCTCGATCCCATCGCGCTGGGCATCAATGAAACTCAGATCGGCGGACTGCCCCACGGAGAGGAGAACCGTATCGCCCTCGATCTCAGTGGTGACGGATTCGTCGAACTTCGGAGCGAAGCGCTTGTTCTCGTCATACACCTGGGCGCAGCGCACAAACTTCACTCCACGTACGAACTTCTGGCCATTTCGCTCGTTTACGAGGACTTCTCTCGGGCCCCAACTGTTGTGGCGAGTAACGCCCTCTTCCTGGCCTTCAAGAATTTCCACCGTGTCCGCGGGCATCTCTTCGAGAGACTCCAGGCAGACCAGATTTACTTGCCGGACTCCCGCCATGCGGGCGGCGGTCCTCGATACGTCATACTCTTCCTGGCGTAACACCGTGCGGGCGACGTCATACGCGACATTGCCGCCACCGATTACGATCACCCGCTGTCCCAGTGAAACTTCTTTGCCCAGGGATACATCCCGCAGAAAATCAACGCCACCCATCACGCCGATGGCGTCGACGTTGGGGATCGGCAGCGCGCGTGAGCGCTTGGCTCCACAGGCGATGATGAGGGCGGCAAACTCGTGCCGAAGATCGGCAAAACCGACATCCTTCCCGACCTGCGTGTTGCAGCGGATCTCGACGCCGAGAGACTGAATCACCGCGACCTCCGCCCGGATCAATTCGCGCGGCAAGCGATAGCCTGGAACGCCGGTGTAGAGCATGCCGGCGGGCTGCGGTTCCATCTCGAAGATCGTGGGCCGAAACCCCATGAGGGCAAGGTCGTGCCCGGCAGCAAGCCCAGCCGGCCCAGAACCGATGATCGCGATTCGCTCTCCGGCGGGCTTTGGAAACTCGGCATTCGCGAGAAACTCGAGCAATTGACTGAGTTCCTCGACATCGTCACACTGGCGCGTTTCATTCTTGCTCCTCAGGTAGGGAAATAGTTCGCGGCCTGCATCACTACGGGCATCACTTCCGAATTTCTCGCAGACGAAACGCTTGAGGGCTCGGATTGAAATCGGCTGATCGATGGTTCCCCGGCGGCAGGCCGCCTCGCACGGCGCACCGCAGATGCGCCCGCACAATGAGGCCAGAGGATTTGGTCCGCGGGCAATCAGGTAGGCCCGTTCGTAATCGCCCGCAGCAATCGCCCGCACATAGCCGCGCGCATCGGTATGAACCGGACACGCGTACTGACACTTGATCTGCTCCCGCCAGTATGCGGGATCGGCTACACGGACGCGATATTGCATCTCACCCATTGCTAGACTTGCCTTTCAGCTAGCTTCCTCCCCATCCCGGGCATCTTCTGTGACCCAAATCACCGACCGCTGTGAGTGTGAGAACCATAAGTGCACCAGTGCTAAAACTTCCAATTCACTTCCGCATAGCCAAACTGGCCTGTGCCTCCGTTGGGATAAATCTTCTGAATCACCGCTCGTCCTGTGGCGCCCGCGTAGTATCCGGTCAGCGTGAGGTGTGGGTTCACCTGATAGTCCGCGCTACCGTCGTAAACATTGGCCAGACTCTGGCTTCCGTTGCTCGGGCGCCCAACAAAACCGAAGGTGGAAGGTTGAAAGGCTCCTCCGCCTGTGTACCAGAGATCATTCCTGTTGCTGAGGCGCAGGAAATGCGCATCGGAGCGGATCGTCCACTTCGGATGAGGACGCAGGACCACTTCTGCAAACGCATCCTGGTTGTTCATCAGATTGTAGAAAGGGAACCGCGCGTAGATGCGAGGGGTGGGTAGCACCTGGAAAAAGGTCCCGTGCTGCCCATCGTTGGGGTTGTTATCGCCGGTGCTGTAGAAGTATCCGGTGCGAAACCACGGCTTAAGTTTCCACGCAGGCTGGAAGCCGCCCTCGATAGCGACGGCTCCCGCACGTTGATCCACTACACCCCAATTGCCGAACTGCCAAGTACCCCAGAGAAGAAGATCTGCCGTGCCCCTTCCGCTGTTAAGCGTCTGCAGGTAATCAGCACCCAGGCTGGTAATGCGGAGATTGTTGTGGTCTGCCGTGCGCGCGGCTACGGAACGGTTGTCCGTTTTCAGGACTGGCCGGCCGTCGTGATAGCTAAGGGCAAAAACGCGCCATTCACCCGGCGACTTCTTGCCGACCGAACGCGTAAGCGCGCCATACAGGACATCTGTGTCCAGTTCGCCCCAGCCGTTGACCTGGAAGACGCCTTGGGTGGCACGCGCCGCCAGCAAGGTAAGATTCATGCCGGGCGTTCCGCGCACGTACTGAATTCCGTCGAAGCTCCTTCCCACATGGGAAAAGCCGAAATTCCCCAGCAGGCGGTGGGCGATCCGGTCGCGTTTCAAAACGGCGAGTGTGGTGTCCTTTGGAGCGACTTCAGCGCCATCAACAAACTCAAAACGGCCGAAGCGCAGGCTGCTCGCTTTGTCCTCGAAGATGCCCTTCAAACGAACGAACCCCTGCTTGGCAAAGAAATATGCTGCTGCAGAGTCACGATTGGCCGCGAAGTAGTTGGCTCCCAATCCCAACTGCCCTTGCGGCGGGGGCGCGATGGAATTCTCAGGGAGAGCTAGCAGCAACGGCTGGGCGAATTCGGCTTGCCAATCCCATCCGGGCCGTTCTTGGCTAAAGCTTAGTCGCAGCAGCGAGGCAAAGTACGTATAGTTGGGCTCAGCAGCGGTGGTATCGAACCAGTCCCACACCTCTGGGCGCACGCGCAGACTGCCTGAAAATCGGATTCCAGCAAACGTAATCGGCTTTGGGGAGAGCTGATTTTGTGCGCTGGATAGATCGCCGCCGGTTAACAGCAACAGCGACAGAATGGCGCCGATAAGACCGCGTTCCCGCATCTTCCTGTCGCGTCGTTCGTTCACCGTCGTCTGCCTCTACAGACATGCCAACCGTCAACGCTATGAGCGTAAACGGCAATCAGCTATGACATAAGTCCCGGTGTTTTATGACCTTCGGTTGCCAGATGCAGCGGGCTTCCTCCGCAAACACGTCTCCCGTCAGGGCGTAGGCGCCCGCGCGAACCGCCACATACTTCCCGAAATTCGCAAATGCCACACTTGCCTTTCAGGTTCCGCTGTCACGCAAAGCTACGAATAGCGGTGAATGGCGCTAGAGGTCCGTGAGCGACTGCTTGCGAACGTTTCCAGCCGAGACGGGCAGGAATCCGCTCGCAAATACCTCACCCAGATGGGAGATGAAGACGAAACCCTTGCCGTCATTGATACCGCGTGGCACGCGGCCAATCCCATCGGGAGTGCTCATCCCCAGGATCGACGGCAGTTGGTGGCCGTTGCCTTTACTCTGCTCTTCTGTCCGGCGCTGGAGCAGGAAGCGGCGGTTATGCTGGGCTTCGGTGCACTTGATGTCAAACTTCACGCGCTGGGAGCTCTCTCGTGCCAGCTTTTCGAACGCACGCTCGAACTCCTCGGCGTGATCAGGTCGCGACGCGATAGACATTCGTCAACGCACTGGAATCGCTCCGTTCGAATGCGCTACTGTAGACGAAAGCTCGAATAACCCCGACCAGAAGGGCAAAAAGGAAAGGAGCACGCCATTGACACTAGAGCGGTTGCCTAAGCCTGTGCAGGACTTCAGGAAGCTTTACCCTGAGGTGTGGAAAGCCTTCAATGAATTGGGTGACCGGTGCCACGCGGCAGGTCCCCTGGATGAAAAGACCAGGCGCTTGGTGAAGGTTGCCCTCTCGATGGGTGCCGGCCTGGAAGGCGCGACACACTCCGCCGTCCGAAATGCGAGGCGAGCCGGAATCACGCTGGACGAGATCAATCATGTGGTTGTACTGGCTGTCAGTACGCTCGGATTACCCGCCGCCATTCGCGCCTTTACGTGGGCGAGTGATCGATCTCGCGGCACCAAGGCGTGACCAGTCAGCTTCAGATAGTTCTGTCATGCGCTTCACTTTTCTCCGGCCTGCCATTTCGGCTGCAATAGCCGCGCCTTTTCCATTGCAATTGCCCGGGGAAAGAGGATGTTGTTTTCCAGGTGAATATGCTGATGGAGGTCGGCTTCAAAGCCTGCCAAGGCCTTGTACAAAGTCTGGAAGCTGATACAGGCATCGTCCGGGGGCGTATAACCCGCGCTGCCCTTACGCATCGAGCGCAAGGCTTCGCCCGCGGAGTCGTGCTCATGCATCATCATCGTCACCGGGTTCTGCACACTGCCGAATGGTGGCGGCAGCACCGGTTCCTTCTGGATGACCGACTCTTCCATCCTCACGATGTAGGGGAACAGGACCCTCTCTTCCTTCATCATGTGTATGGTCAATTCCTGCTCCAGGCCCTGAAAACTGGACCGGACCTGCAGCAGTTCGGGATGGTTTTTCCCGTGCACGGAGCAGACCTTGTCGAACAATGGACCGAGACGAGCCATCTCCTCGCGCGTGTACTTGTGATGAGTACTGATGATGTACGCAATCAGGTCAGCCAGCAGCTCGGCTGGCCAGTTACGGTCCTTTTCGACGGCGCGTGCAGACTGCTCGGCCATTTCGAGCGAGTCAAGCACCTCGTCCATTGGGAGGTTGGCCACGCGGCAGGCTTCTTCCAGCGACTTGTTTCCGCCGCAACAGTAGTCGATGCCCAGCTTTTCAAACACTCGGGTCGCAGCGGGGTTTTCCAGGGCCAATTCCCGCACAGTTTTCTCAGCGGTAATGCTCATTACATCCTCCTCGCGACCCAACTCCATGCCTCGCGGCCGCGCTTGATGTTCTGAGATTAGCGGAGCGCAAGAGCCGTGCCGATGACTTTTGTCACGGCGATCACAAAGGGTCGTTATGGGTGGAACATCACCCAGATCGGGGAGTAGAACAGAGATGTGGAGGATGAGAGCCGCAAGACTCGAATGTCATGGGAGTCACTCAGCAAAGTCCGTTTCGGTTTCCAGGCTTTTCAAATCGCATATAACCACTCTGCGGCCATCAATCTTGATCATTCCCTCCGCTTGTAGCCGGGAGAGATTGCGGGATACTAGCTCGCGCACCGTGCCAATTTGCGAAGCCAATTCCTGATTGCTGACTGGCATAGTGACTTCCACGCCTTCGGGGGTGCGTTTGCCTTCCTTCTGGGAGAGACGTAAGAGAAAGGCGGCTAGACGATGTCGCACTGTAGTGAAAGAGAGCTCTTCGATGATCCCGACCAGCCGGCGCAGGCGCGCACCCACCACCCGCAATACCTTCAGCGCGACCTGGGGATGAGCCAGGCAGAGCGCCTGAAAATCCTGCTTGCTTACAAAGAGGAGGGTGGCATCGTCGACTGCGGTGACCGAGGCCGGGTAATTGCCTCCATCGAAGACTGGAAGCTCTGCGACCGAACTGCCCGGCCCATCAATGCTGAGTACTTGCTCGCGGCCGCCGGCGGAACTCTTGAAGATGCGGATGTGACCCGACTCAACCACATACAGTCCCGCGCACGGCTCACCCTCAGCGAAAACGGTTTCGCCTGCGGAAAAGTGGCGCGGCACTGCGCGCTGAGCCAGGAAAGCGAACTCGGATTCCGTGAGCCCGGAAAAGATGGGGACTCTCGCCAGCGTCTGACCGTGGTTGACCTTGATTTCCGCCACGGCGGCTATTGTACCGGACCAGACCCGTGCAGCTGGCCCTGAGGTCAGTTGATACACTGGCGATTACCGAGCTTCCAAGGGAAATGGCGCAGTCAGCAGCTTAGTGTGGCTTGTTTTCGCCACGTTCATGGTTCTCCACAGCTCGACTCCCCACCAGAGCAGCGCAGCAAACTCGATGAACCCGGTGAAGCCGACCAGCGGAAACGCGACGCTCGGCGCAAAGTCAGTCAGTACCTGAAACACCACACGCCCAGTACAGCCGAGGTTTATGAGAATGAATGGCACCCACAGCGAATTCATGTGTTTGGAGTCCATTCCCGCCAAGATGGGAACAACCCGCGAAGACACACCCATAATCATCAGGCTGATGAAGCCGACAGTGAAAGCGTGCCGATGGGAGCCCATGTAAGCGTGTGCGAACACCTGGTGCGTGAGAACACCATAGAGCGGGAACAGCGGCATCATGACGCAGGAAACCAGCAGCCATGCATACGCGGCTCGAACAAATTTGAACGTCCGGTCCGGTTGCGATGGCTTCCTGAACACGCCAATCTGTTGCGCCAGCAACACTGCCCAAACGGGCATGATCAAATAGGCAAGTTCGAGGCCGATGGCGAAATAGACTTTGTGCGTGGTTAGCAGCAGAACATAGCTGACGATGTTCAGAACCAGACTGCCATTGATCAACCAGAAGATCAGGGTTTGGCGATCGCGCACGGGGTGTTCCAGACCGTACACTTGGGGAACAAATCGTTGGCTCACCCCTGCAATAATAAGCGCAGCGAAACCGAGCAACTGGATGTCCCGCAAAGGTCCGTCAACTAGTGCGATGCGCATAATCATGTCATGCTCAGTGTGTGCCGTAGCCTTGGCAAAGAAGAAGATGACATTCAAGATCGTGCCCAACAGGAACCACAAGAATGAACTGGCAATGAACTTTTCATAGGGACTGTGGGGTTCGATCGACTGCCGCGCCGTCCGATACAGCACCAGCATGAAGAGCACGACGGACGAAACTTGAGCGGCGCCGGAGAGTGCCCCTAGTACAAACGAAGCCGGGCGGGGTAGCAGTATATCCGCGGCCATGCCCGTCAGAATCCCCGCGCCTAGGAGATAAAAGCTGATGTTAGCGAGTTCGGGACGCCACAATGTTGTGTTCTTAAAACGGGGAAAGGACTGGTAGGCGAACCCCATGACGAACATTCCCACCCAGCCGAAGATCATGGCGTGTGCGTGAGCGTGAATCGAGGGCAGCAGACGCAGTTGCAGGAAGTTCTTGCCCAATGCGATCTGCAATAGGTTGACAGCGCCCCAGAGGCAGCCGACCGTCAATACGGTAAACACGCCAGCTTTGAAAAAACGCCGGTAGATGTAGTCCGGAAGAGTCTCCTTGTAAACGTAAGGATGGGCGAATGGGTTTCGCAACTCGTCATTGATCTCCCGCACCAGTTCATCCACGTTGACCTGATGTACCGTGGCAAAGAAGGACAGCGACTCGCTGGGGCCGTATTCGCCACCACAACCTTTCAGCCCGTGGCGGTCAAAGATGCGCCGGGCATTCGGGCAACTCCTGACAACTTCTGCCACACTTGTGTTTCCGTTGATTGCGCTCATAGTTTCTGCCGCCTCGTCCGCAGACTAGCCAACGATAAATTCGCTAGAGATGCGAGACGATGACTTATGTCACAGCGCTTCACCGGAGCATCACGAATGGTACTCAACCCTATGAGAGATACTACGAGGATTGCAGCCGACGCGACCGTCCATCAGCGTGCGCCGGGCGCGGTGATTCTTCACGAGTGCTCGACAAACAAGAAACTATGTCGCAAGATCACCTTCAGGCTAACAACTCGGTCGCTTGAGTCTATGAATGCTGGGCGACCCACGCAGCAGGAGTAAGGTCTGGGAGGCGCTGGATCGGAAGATCGGCAAACCCGGGGAGAACCGCGGCCAGATAGTCGCGAACTGGGAGTTTCAACCTGCGGCAGCTTTCCACTACCGATAGAATCGCCGCAACTTTAGGTCCCGCCTGGGGACTGCCGATGTGTATCCAGTTCTTCCGGCCTAGAGCCACGGGACGCATTGAATTCTCCGCAAGGTTGTTGCTCAGCTCAAGTTCCGGGTATTCAAGGAATCGTGTAAGTTTCCTCCATAGCGTGAGCGCGTAGTGGCAGGCTTTGCTCAGGGCACTGGCGGGCAATGCAACGGACTGTGCTGCTTCGATGTTCCCACGGATCTCCTCCAGGAGAGTCTTGGCTCTCTCCTGACGCCGGACATGGCGCGCCGCAACACTCAGCGCCCTGCGGCGAGCCTCGGCGTCAACGGCAAGCAGTTCGTCAATCCGCGCCACAATCGGAGTTGCAACCGGGTACTCGTGGATTTAACTGCACCGCCTCGAAAAACTGTCTTCTGGCATGAGCCCAACAAGCGACATGTACCATTCTCGTCCCGCCGATCTGGTCATAAGCCGCGTAACCGTCAGTTTGGAGAATGCCTTCGAACTGTCCCAGGAACCCTTTCGGCTCATCTCGTCCACGCCCCAAGCGGAAATCGAACACCACGCTTCCTCCTGGCCGACTGTATTGCCAAAGGTACGCTTGGTGGTTCTGTCCTCGGCCCTCGCGAGTCTGCACATCAACCGGGGTTTCATCCGCCTGAATGTAACTTCCACTAATCAACTCTCGCCTCATGGCGGCGACTAAAGGGATGAGCAACTCGCCGACTTTGAGGACCCAGCCGTCCAGCGTCGCTCGGCTGACGTCCAAGCCGAGGTCCCTTTCCAGAATCATGCTCTGACGATGCAGGGGCAGGTGATTGCAATACTTGCTGACGACTGTCTCGATGACGATCCGGTCACTCGCCAGACACTTCTCGATGATCCGTGGCGGCGGGGGCGCTGAGACGACGCCGAGATCCTCACACGACCGGCAAGCCCGCTTCTCTCGTTTCGTGACCAGCACGAAATACTTCGCTGGCTCCACATCCAACTGGGAACTCTCCTCGTAACCGATCACCACTGTTTCTTTGCCGCAGCGTTTGCACACGCGCTCATCTAATGCGCAGGGCAGAATCCGCTCAACGCGAGGAAGATTCGCCGGCAACTCCCGGCGACCCGGATGCTTGACGGATTTCTTGGTCGAGCGATGCGCTGGCGCGTGCTCGCTCTCCGCCTGCTCGATCATTTCACTGACGACAGGCTCAAGCTCGAACAATTGCATTTGCGCCTGCGAAAGTTTTTCTCCGCCCGCTCCATACTTCTCGATCCGCAGCAGCCGTAGTCGCTCTTCCAGTATCCGAATCCTCAGTTCGGCGTACTGTAGCTTGCTCTTCAGTTGTGCGATGAGTTCCAGATCGGCTGGTGCGGAAGGAATGGAAGGCGCACTCACAATGGGTTATTGATTTACCAGAGTCGCTCGAATCGTTCAAGCAACTCAGGCGGCAGCATGTCCCTCTGGCGGGGCCTTCCGGTACCACCGCTTGTGCTTGGTTTTGGCCAGATCGATCCCACCCAGTAATAAGGACAGCTCTTCGTGAGTCAGGACGACCTTGCCCTGCGCATCGCCGGATTGCGGCCAGGTGAAACGGCCTTTCTCTAACCTCTTGGCACAAACCCAGAGTCCGCTTCCGTCCCAGACGAGGACCTTCAACCGATTGCGCTGGGCGTTGCAGAACAAGAACAGGTGCCCACTGAGAGGCTCACACGACAATCGATCTCGGACCAGACCGTACAGCCCCTCGAACCCCTTGCGCATGTCGGTGACTCCCGCAGCCAGATAGATCCGTGTGGCTGGGCCCAATCCAAACACGGCTTACGCCCGCTCCAGGATGCCCACCACGCGTTCGAACGTACTCGTATCAAAATCAGGATGCACCTCGATCCGGCACCCGCCCGGCAGCACCACGGCCAGCCCACAACTCGGTTCGTGCTGTGTCGGCCATTTCTTGGCGGCCAACTCCACCTTCACCAACCGGCCGGTCGAAGAAACTGGCTTACGCCTTCTCTTCCAACGCCGCTTCTTCAGATGGCGATCCAGCGTGCTGAAGCTCAAACCTCGACTCTGGCAAAACTCGCTCCGCCGCATACCGCTGCTCACAAACTCGGCCACCAACTGCTGAATCTCCGCTCGTGTACGTCGCTTGGGCGCTGACAACTCTGTTTTTGCGGTCATCCGGACACTCCAACACAGACCCCGCCTATCGAACAGGTGTGTTGGTCAGACGCTTACGGGGACAATCCAACCTGCGTCTGTCAGCAGCTTGTCGATATTTTGCCGGGCGCGATCTTCAGACGTGATAGGCATGCAAACCGGAAATTATATCCGGTCTTGCCGTTCGCCGACGGTTTCGGGCATTGATGTTCCGAAATCCGTAAAACTGGATGAAAACTGCGGGAGGATGCACACAAGCTGGAGGGCTATAACGGTTTGTGACACCGCCATACGCCGTAAGTTGTTGATAGGTTATGTCTCCAGGCAGCTGGAGCACAGGCGGAGAACATTGAGGAACCTCTAGGAGGACGACTCAGGGGTTATGATTGACAAAATCTCTCGATGCGGGCGGCGGGGATGGATGTACAGAATCATTGGGAACGAATCTACGGTACGAAGGCACCCAAGGCAGTCAGTTGGTACCGTGCGCACCTCGAACTGTCTCTTAAACTCATAGAGCGAGCAGCGCCTAGGTTCTTGGCGGCGATTATTGACGTTGGCGGCGGCGAGTCTACGCTGGTTGACGACCTGCTTGCTGACGGATACCAGAACGTCACGGTCCTTGATGTTTCGCGGACTGCCATCGATGTCAGCAAGAAGTGATTAGGGGAAGCCTCGGAACACGTCAAGTGGCTCGTCGCCGACATTACTAAAGCCGAGTTAGCGCCCCGCGCTTACGATGTATGGCACGACCGCGCAGTATTCCATTTCTTAACCGTGATAGATGAACGAACCGCTTATGTTCGGCAAGTGGCCCACGCCGTCAAGCCGGGAGGGCATGTTATAGTCAGCACCTTCGGGCCGGAAGGCCCAACCAAGTGCAGCGGACTTGACGTTGTTCGCTACGACGTGGTTTCCTTGCACAAAGAGTTTGGCGTGCATTTCCACTTGCTCGATCACTCGGAGGAACTGCATCGCACGCCGTTCGGCACAGTCCAGCAGTTTCTTTATTGTTTGTGCAGGGTCGAATGAAAGAAATCCATGCCCGAGATTACATGTCGCAATCGACAATTTGAGCACACCAAAGCAGAGGTGGATTAGCAAGAATCGCAGCACGCCTTACCCTTCACCGCGTCAAAGCCCTCTTTGGCAACAATCGGAACCATAATCAGGGCGGCAGCCGGATCTGCCCACCACCATCCTAGAGTCGCATTGAGAAGGAGACCTACTAGCAGAATTGCTGACAAATACACACAGAAGTCGGTTTGTCTAGCGTCTGCGTTCATCGCTGCGCTGCTGAGTTCCTTGCCCACCCGTTTCTTTGAGTTTGAAAGAATCGGCATTACGGCCAGGGAAACACAGGCGAGAATGATTCCTGGAATGCTGTGTTCAGGGGCTTTTCTGGAAATGAGATCAGCAACCGATTCATAAGCGATGTAAACGGACAGAGCCAGAAAGCAGGTGCCCACGATTCTGAGGCTCAGCCTTTCATTTCGTTCTCGGGTTTGCTCTTCGGCATCGACAGTCATTCTCCACAGCAATGTGGCGCCAGATGTGACCTCAATAAAGCTATCGATTCCGAAGCCAACGAGTGAAATGCTACCTGCAAGCGCTCCAGCGATCAAAGCCACGAGACCCTCTAGGCTATTCCACGCAATGGTGAAGTACTCCAGGCGCTTTCCGCGTTCGGCTACGGCTTGGCGGTTTAGCGCGACCTCGACCATAGCAGAGTGATTTTACACCGCCCGAGACTTGGTCTACGGGCTATCCGTGAATCAGTGTCCCGCGTCGGAGCGCGCGCTTTTGTATCAACTCGAAGAAGACCGGTACCAGTATCAAAACATGGATAGTGGAAGTTATCATCCCTCCCACGATGGGAGCCGCAATCGGTTTCATTACATCTGAGCCAATGCCACTTTCCCAAAGAATGGGAACCAGGCTGGCGAGGACGGCCGTGACCGTCATGAGCTTCGGCCGGAGCCGGTGAACAGCTCCTTCAATGACCGCGCCCTGAATCGATTCCAAGGTAAGCGGCTGGCCTGAAGCGAGTCTCCTTTCCAGAGCCTCATGAAGATAGACCACCATAACAACTCCGGTCTCAACTGCGATGCCGAACAGCGCGATATAACCCACCAAAACCGCAACGCTAAAGTTGTAACCGAGAATCCATTGCAACAGCAGCCCGCCACTGATCGCGTAAACAGTTGGAAAGATCAGAACCAAGGCTTCGGTTATGGAATGGAACACCAGATACAGCAAGAGTAGGATTACAGCGAACACGATTGGTAAAATGAGTTTTAGCCGTTCTCGTGCCCTCAGTTGGAATTCGTATTCTCCCGACCACTGGTAGCTAAAACCGACGGGTAGTTTCAGTGCCTGCTTCAGAAGTTGGCTCGCCCGATCCACAAAGCCGCCGTAGTCCGATGTCCTGAGATCGATAAAAACGTACCCGGTAAGCTGACCCTCTTCATCACGAATCATCGCCGGGCCGCGCGAGAACGAGATGTGCGCGACGGAACCAAGGGGCACCTGAGCGCCGGAAGGAGCTTCCACCAACACGCGAGCCAGTTGCTCAGGCGTGTCCCGGAAGTCACGTTGATACCTCACGTTTATGGGATACCGCTCACGACCCTCGACGTTCTGCGCGATGTCTTCGCCACCGATTCCAGACTGTACAGCCCGCTGCACGTCTTCGACTGTCATCCCGTAGCGAGCAGCTTCCGGGCGATTGACGTCGATATTGAGATAGAAACCCTGCGAAACACGTTCCGCAAATACTGCCCGTACGCCGGGCAGGCGCGCCAACAGTTTCTCGATGCGGGCACCGGCCTCCTGAATTCCTTCCACGTTTGTTCCTTGAATTTTCATGCCGACTGGCGTTTTGATCCCTGTGAGTTGCATGTCGAGACGGTTTTGCACCGGCATCGTCCATGTGTTTGAGAGTCCCGGGAATTGCAGCTTTGAATCCATCTCCGCAATCAACTTTTCGTAGGTCATGCCAGGGCGCCACTTCTCGCGCGGCTTCAGCATAATGGTCGTGTCATACATATCCAGGGGAGCGTTGTCGGTTGAGCTGTCTGAACGGCCAACTACTCCAAAAACACTGTCCACCTCAGGAAAGCTGCGGATCATCCGATCCTGTTCCTGCAAGAGCTGCGTGGCTTGGGTTATGCCTATTCCGGGCAACGACGTCGGCATGTACAGAGACGATCCCTCGTAAAGGGGCGGCATGAACTGACTGCCGAGACGGAAAGCCAGCGGAATCGTCGCGGCGAGAAAAATCAGGTTGAGGACAATTGTCAGCCACGGCCACCGTAGGGCGAACCGCAGGACGGGCAAATATAGAGCCTGGGTGAATTGCGACACGGGGTTTGCCGATTCCGGCCGAAGCCGCCCGCGGATGAATAAGACCATCAGGGCAGGAACAACCGTGATTGCAAGGAAAGAGGAGAACCCCACGGACAGTGTCTTTGTCCAGGCCAGCGGCCGAAACATCCGGCCCTCCTGCGCTTCCAGCAGGAAGACCGGCAAAAAAGAGACGACGATGATTAGCAGTGAGAAGAACAATGCTGGTCCGACCTGCTTGGCCGCATCAATGAGAATTCGCCGCCGCTCGCCTTCGGCCACCTGGCCAGCTTCGGAAAGATGGCGATAGCCGTTCTCGACAATTACGATGGCAGCATCGATCAATACGCCAATCGCAAGGGCAAAACCGCCTAAAGACATAATGTTGCTGCTGATGTGCAGAAGGTACATCGGTACGAATGCGCCAAGCAGAGCGACTGGCAGCGTGAGAATGGGGATCAGCGCTGATCGAAAGTGAAATAGAAAAATGATCGTGACAAAGCTGACAATCGCACACTCGGCCAGAAGGTCACGCTTCAAAGTGCGAATGGATTCCTCGATCAGACCCGAACGGTCGTACCCGGCGTGGATCTCGACTCCAGCAGGCAGCGAAGGCGCAATCTCCGCGACCTTTTTCTTGATTCCGTTGATTACGTTCAGCGCATTCTCACCGTAGCGCATCACCACAATCCCACCCACGGCCTCGCCTTCGCCTTGCCACTCAGCGACGCCCTCGCGGATCTGCGGCCCAAATACAACCGTGCCTAAGTCCTTTAAGAGAACAGGCGTGCCATTCTTGGCCATGACGGGCACGTTCTCCAGATCACCCAGCGAACGTAAATATCCGAGGCCACGAACCATGTAACGCGCGCCATTCATCTCCAGCACGCGCCCGCCAACCTCGTTCGTGCTGGCGCGCACACGGTCAATCACCGTAGAAAGTGGAATGCCATAGGCCAGCAGCCGGTTGGGATCGAGCTGCACCTGATACTGCTTTACGAAACCGCCAATGGACGCAACTTCCGCAACTCCGGGCACGGTTTCAAGCTGGTAACGAACCTGCCAGTCCTGTAGCGAGCGCAGGTCGGCAAGGCTGTGTTGGCCACTTCTGTCAATGAGCACATATTCGAACACCCAGCCCACACCGGTCGCATCCGGCCCGATCATCGGCGCTGCCCCTTCGGGCAAGCGTCCACCGAGGCCCTGGATGTATTCGAGGACGCGCGAGCGGGCCCAATAGATATCGGTCCCGTCCTGAAAGACAACATAAACGTAAGAGTCACCGAACATGGTCTGCGCCCGCACGGCCTTCACGTGGGGTGCCGCCAGCAAGGTCGTAACAATGGGATACGTGACCTGATCTTCGATTACATTTGGAGGTCGTCCTGGCCACGAGGTGTGAACTATGACTTGCACATCGGAGATATCCGGTAAGGCATCGAGCGGCACTCTCTGAAGTGACCAGATGCCACCCAACACGAGTACTAGAACACCGATAAAGACAAGAAAACGGTTGCTGGCGCACCATTCGATCACACGAGAGATCATGGCTTAGTTACCTCCCGTCGCGGTCAGATTCACGCGCTTCGTTAGAACCGTTTTTCCAGTCTGCTCTGCACTAACCGTGACCTGAAATGTGCCTCCAGAGCTGAGTTCTACCTCGCCGTCATAAACTCCATCGCCCCGGTCAGTGAGCTTAGAGGTCACGTTCATCTCTGCCATGCCCATCTCCGGCATGCCGGCCATGAAGAAACGAACCGTTACTCTTGCCGCAGAGAGTGGCTTGCCGTCAGACGAGGTGAGCTTCACCTGGACGCGGTTCTTGCCTTTGTGTGGAGGCGATGGATCGGTGGTGAGTTCAGCCCAGGCTTGCGGCTCTGGCCCATTCATCGCTGCTGCCGCTCCAGCACCAGGCGGGGGAGGAGTGTAGGCTCCTGCAGCAGCCTGGAGCTGGCTTTCCGAATCAATCAGGAAGTTGGCCGAGGTCACAACTGTGTCACCAGACTTGAGGCCCTTGAGTACAACGAAGCCTTCGTCCGTGGGTGTGCTGAGCTGCACCTCACGGGGCTCGAGCGATCCCTGGCCGCGCGACAAGAACACAATTTGACGGCTTCCTGCCTGCAACACTGCTGAGGCAGGGACAAACAGCTGGCGTCCCAGCGGAGCGCGCAGCCGGACATTTACGAACATGCCTGGTTTCAACGCTAGGGTGGGGTTTGGCATCGACAGTCGCACACGCAGGGTGCGCGTGGCTGGATCAACTTGGGGAAGGACCTGTTCGACGTGGGCGTGAAATATCCGTGTGGGATAAGCGTCCACAGTGATGTCAGCAGCGTCTCCCGGCTTCAGTTTGCCGGCATCCTGCTGGAATACCTGCGCGTTTACCCAGACGGTCGAAAGGTCCGCAATCGAGTACAACCGCATTTCCGGTTGCACGTAGGCGTTCGGCAACACCATGCGTTCAACCACGTACCCAGAAACCGGAGAAGCAAACGTAAAATCCGTCAGCGGCTTTCCGCTGGTCTCTAGTTTCGAAATGTCTTGCTCCGACAAGCTCCACTGCACCAAGCGTTCGCGAGCTGAGCGGAGCAGAGTGTCTACCCCGGCGGAAACACCCTCGACGGAACTACGACCAAGTCGGCCCGCATTAGCTTTTGCGAGCAAATATTCCTGCTGACTGGCTACCAGTTCCGGGCTGTAGATTGTGAAGAGCGGCTTACCCTTTCTCACAAATTGATAGGTCGCATTCACAAAGACATCTTTCACCCAGCCTGGATAACGGGTCTGCACGTACGCTGTGCACCGCTCATCCACCTCCACCGTACCCATAGCGCGGATTTCAGAGTTAATCGCCTTGTATTCGACCCGTCCAGTGCGCACGCCAATGCTCTGCATGCGCTCCGGCGACAACTCGACCGGAGCAAGTGTGGGAGGAGGGCTTTCAATTGCAGAGGGAGTGAACCCTTCCATCGGTGGATGCTCTACGGCCGCGTTTTCTGTGGGCTTTGTGCCCCGCGAAGACTGCCAGAACCAATAAGCGGCGAACGCCAAGGCGAGATTGAGCATGACTGCGACGACAAATAGTCTGCGGTAGTTCATTTCAGCTCCTCTCCGATAAGACGCTCGATGCGGGCAACAGCAGCCTCATGTTCAGCCAGTGTGCGTTCGCGATCCATTGCGAGGCGGAGCGTGTCGTTGTACGACCCAAGTAGGGCCTGATAGTCCTGTTTCCCCGCACGATACCCAGACAAGCCGGCATTCAACGCCGATTCACTTTGTGGAATGAGCCCTTGGTCGTAAACCGTCAGTTGCTGTTCGGAAGTTTGAACAATCGCGATTTGTTCTCCCAGATCGCTTTCCATTTGCTTCAGGCGAGATTCTTTTTCGGCTACAGTCTGCGTGAGCTTGGCCCGCGATTCGGCTTCGGCGGCCCGTACGCGAGAACGATTTGGCAGCTTGATCGAGAACGTACCCATGTAATAGTCGCGGAAGTTGTCCGCGGTGTGCTGCCACATGTATTGGACGGCAAAGTCAGGTTTCTTTTCCCGATTGGCAAGCGCTGTGGCGGCCTCGCTCTGGGACACTTGCTCCGCGCTCACCTGCAACTCAGGATTGTCTTGCCGAAGCTTTGCGAAGAGCGCAGGAACCTCGGGAATGCGGCGGGAAGAAAGCGGTTCGGAAGCGATGTCACCCGATTCGGGTAAACGGTTCAGCAGCGCCTTCAAAACGACCTGGGCCTGAGCGCTCTCGCGGCGCTGCATGGAAAGCTCGTTCAGGAGCTTCGTTCGCTCCAGTTGGGTTCGAAGTACGTCCTGCTGCGTCCCTTGTCCCACCCGATAACGGGTCTCTGCAGCTTGTTCGATCTCATCCGTGCGTTGCTGATTTTGTTCGAGCACAGCGACAAGTTGTTGGGACGCCGCAAGCTGGAAATACGCCAACTTGAGGCGGGTGAGCACATCCCACGCGACTGCATTTTTCTCTGCGCGCGAAATCGCAATCCCATGCTGCGCGACATTTCCGCGCAATGCACGCTTGCCCGGATAAGGGAGTTCCTGTGATGCTCCAAAACCGATGTAGGCAAAGTCACTATTGCTGTATCCAGCGAATGGCCGCGGACTTCCCACAGTGAAGCTCTGGACCATCACTTCAGTGTCGGGCAGCGCCGACGCCTGCTTGGGCATGTATTCGGACGTCTGAATGGCACGCTCTGCAGCTTTGATTGCGGCGTTGTTCTGCCGGGCTTCTCGGATGAGTAACTGTAGGCTGGTTGGAACGCTTTGGCCGAAGGCCGTTACGGCCAAGAAGACAAACACACAGATTTTGCTGATCTTCGTCATTTCTCCTCGCACACAACTGGAGATGAAGTCACACGAGGGCACACAAGTGCGGCCTCGCACTTCTATGGCGACGAAGGGATCAGATTCTGAGGACGTTGACGCTTTGCGGAGGGCTTTCCGGCGGTGACTCGAATGTGCTGACGGCGATTCCGATCATTGGACGGCGGAGTAAAGAAGAGAAGTCCTCGGCGAGCATCGTAATCGCCAAGCCGAAATCGCTGCTCTGCATTCTCGACGCCGTAGCTGTGTGAGGCGAGACAGGGTGCTGACAGCATGAGTGCGAGCTGGGCATTACAGACATCTCACAGCGGCCAGCCATTTTTTCACAGCACTCACGCTGCTCCGGGCTCATTTCCGCGAACGACGTCAGACATGCCAACAGTGGGAGCGCGACCACGATGATCGACAACGCGATCGAAACGAATTGTGACGCCCTGCGTACCATGTTCATTCTACCCCAACCTGCAAACTGTTTACGGCTAAACGCTCTTGTCTCCGAGCAGGCTACCCCGTTACCAGTCCCTTACTGGCAGCCTTTCCCACCTGGTTTTACCGGCTGAGAAAGGCCTCGTTAGCAAAAATGTGCGAGCAAAGCAACAGCCCTCCTTCACTGTTGCTTCTGGTCCGCTGCCTTGGCCATGTCCTCGTGAAGAGCCGCCAGAGCCTCTGCTTCCTTGGCTTGCTCTCTTGCTAGTTGAGCGAACTTTTCGCAGTGGCTCGCTCCTTGCCCGAAGGCGTCTCCATGCTTTGACTCCATTGCGGCGAATGGATGCCTCTCTTGGTAGATAGCGGCCAACTCCAAGTGCTCCTTGGCGCTTTGCGTCAAACGTGCTGCTTCCTGCCGATAGTACGCAGCAATTCTGCGGTGCTCAGGCGGTTCTTTTGCCGTCTTGAGCAGGGTGGCCAGTTCCTTCCGCGTGGGAACTGAAGACTTCTTATCTTGCGCCACGGAATAAACCGAGACCAGGGAAGATGCGACGAGAGTGGCGATTACTGCAACCGTCGAAAGAATGCGCTGAACGTTTTTCATAATTCCTCCACTAGAGATGGTTCCGTAAATAGGCTCTGATCTCGCGCGAGATGGGTAGAGCACCTTGTGCTCTACTTCCGCTGCTAGCAGCGAGCGGCATCTGCGCTGGAAAATCTGCGCAAGAGCTGTTGGACTAAATCAGGAAGACGCAGAAAGTCGCTTGAAGAGAGGATCCTGGTCCACGCGGTGGGGCCTTCGCAGGCGCCGCTCGGACAGCCGTAGGCGGAGCCTCCAGATTGGAGCTGTCGGATGTCGTCGCCAGCCTGGTTACTCCGTATTCCGGAATTCGTAGCACGGCCACACTCTGTGCATTAGCTGCCGACAACTCGCAGCAGGAGCCGCTCACGGGTCCTCGCTGAATGCCGACGGCCATGTTCGCGGTCATTCCTGGGTCGCCCGTTGCGATCTCCTGCATTGCTGGCATCGGAATCCAGCACGCGGACAGGGCCGCCACCTGAGATACAAACAGTGTGATCGCCATTGCAATAGATACGAATGTAGATCGCCCACTCATAACTGTCTGCATCCTACTCAGCGCCGAAAACGTTTTCCGTGATTGATGTCACAGTGGCCCGTGAGCGACCTCACTCACGCTGTTAGCTGTGTTTTCTTGCAACTGAACTCCCATAAAGATGCCTAACAGGGCCTGGGCTCATTTACGGCAGTAACCTCGCAGTGGATCAGGAAAATTCATGGCCCGAGCCAAGACAGGCGACGTAAAGGCAATCCAGTTGGTTGCAGAGCGTGTGCAGGGTAAGCCCAAGCGGCATCTGGAACTTAGTGGCCCTGACGGAGGACCGCTGGACATCCACAACATGACTGATGAAGAACTCGATCAGCGGATCGCCGAGTTGACGGAGCAGTTGAAGCTGGCGAAATGACGCATGCTCTGAAGGGAGAACTGGTGCGGCTGCTGGAGGTTCGGACTATGTCGAATTTCGAGAGAAGAAAGCGCCGACTGCAAAGCATTCCTTTGGATGTGCTCGCCGAGGCTTTGAATAGGGCATGAGATGGTTTGCCTCTAACCATTGAACATGCACATCAGCGGGAAGAATAGGCTTGGAAAAGGCGCGGCTATTGCAGCCGAAATGGCAGGCCGGAGAAAAGTGAAGCGCATGACAGAACTATCTGAAGCTGACTGGTCACGCCTTGGTGCCGCGAGATCTAGGGCGGTTTACGGTGAGGCGTAAGACGATCCGCAAACGCATGCGGGCCAAGCTGCGGGAGATCAAGGAGCAGCTCCGTGAGCGTATGCACGATCCCGTGCGCCAAACCGGGCAATGGCTCAAGTCGATCATGCAGGGCCACCTCAACTACTATGCGGTACCGGGGAACCTCGATAGCCTCGGCGTATTCCGGGATCGGTTAACTGGACTTTGGTGGCGTACACTCCGCCGCCGTGGCCAGAAACACCCGATCTCCTGGACGCGTACTCTCGCCCTGGCAGGCCGATGGTTGCCTCAACCGCGAGTGCTCCATCCATACCCCGCGAATCGCTTTGCCGCCAGTCATCCGCGATAAGAACCGGATGCGCTAATAAGCGCCCGTCCGGGACCGTGCGGGGGGTACCACGCCAAGTGGTATCCCTACCGCGATCTCGCAAGCCTCGCCACGAAATCCGCGTCCCAAGCAGAAGCGGTTTTCGCGGAGCACAATAACTGCCGAATGAGAGATATTGAGCCCGACTCGGAGGCTTCGGCTCCGACCGTAAGTGTTTGAAAACGAGTGAGGGCGGCGAGAACGATTCATTTGCTAAACCGTTGTACTGGCTAATACCGGTACCGAGGGTTCGAATCCCTCCCTCTCCGCCATACTACTGAGAAGTAAAATAGTTGGCCGTTTCGCCGGTGTTGGGCTCAAGCCCTGAAGGGATCCTGGGCAGCGCGGGGTTGGCGCTGGAGAAAATCTTCGGCGTTACAGAGCACAGACCGGCGGGGTTTTAAAGGGGGGCAGCTCGCGCCTTCGGCCTCGACGGGGAGCCCTTGCGTGGCGGCCACCCACGCGACAGGCAGCGAGACCAGTGACCTGCTGATGGCAGCTTGGCACTCAAGAGTTCACTTGAGACAGGAGCAGACCTTGAGCCGTAATCGGCCAAAGGCACTCACGAGCGGCAACAAACCCCGTACCGCTGCCAAAGCCGAAACCATGGGCTATGCGCGTGCGTCTCGTCGTGCCTTCGATTGGCAGCCGAGAGGTCGCTTGGGCTCAGAGGTCTCGTGTCCGGCGCTGTGAAGATGCGCTCTAGCCACTCGATTTCATCAATGGTCCGTTCAGGGTCCATTGGTCTCAATCATCTAGTACTAAGCGGGAATGGGTCAAGCGGAAGCGGCGTTGGTGTTTCCTAAGCGATTCGTGCCTTGCCAGTCAATGCGCCAGCCCTTCATCCGCTCACTTTGGAGGAATTGCTCTCGGTTGGACTTTCGCGGCAGAGCATCGGTCAACATGGCTTCCCTATCTCAGCGTCGTTGAAATGCCTCGTTTTGTGACCAGATAAACTGCGAAGCTCCCCAGCCAATGACCGCCCTCGTAATGCTTGCCTGTCACAGCAGCCAACCCAGCCCGCCCGTGTGCCTCGGCAGTCGCCACGATCGACGGCAGCCGCTTGTCGGTCTTCGGCAAACCAGCAGCGATTCCCTCCAGCATCCATGCTCGGCTAAGATTGAGCCCATCTAAGTGCGCCAGCTTCGGATCGCTGGGATCAGGCGACACAACGGGCTGCAACCATTTATCCGCACCCGACGTGGAAATTTGGGGCATGAACGTTCGGAGCCAGCGTGCAAACTCTGGGCTCGATAGCACACGACGCATCAGGTCCGCTTCGCCGAGGCATGGTGACAGGAAATCCTCGCCGGAGGGCTCATACGCCAGCGGGCAGTTCTTGTCACTGAGGTAGAACTGCTTGGCTTTGGACACGACTAATTCGGCAAATTGTTGATCGCCATTACCGTGCGCATAATCGAGCATCAGACCGAGCGCGAAAGCCGTCTGGTCGTGTTCTCCGATCCGCACAGGATTGGAGAGTTTGGGCAGCCAGTTCCTCAGCCGTTCCAGTACGACTTCCTCAAGCGGATGCAGGTTACGCGCCGCCTCTTTAGCCTGCGGATCGTCCCATTCCGTCAGTTCCGTCACCAATTGCAAAAGCCAAGCCAGCCCATAAGGACGCTCAAAAGTGGCGCGTCCTTCTCCTCGGAGATATGCCGCCTCCTGCGCGATATTTTCCGCCGTGAGACTCTGCCGCAGTGCTTCGCGAGCCGCCTGAACAAACGGAGCATCCGGAAAAGTCCTGACCAGGCGAACCAGGAGCCAATGCCCGTGGACGGAAGAATGCCAGTCGTAGCAGCCATAAAAGGCAGGCGTCAATTTCCGTGGTGGGGCCGCATCTGCATCGCTATTCAACGTATGGCTAATGTGATTTGGGTACTCTTTGTGCACGCAAGCGAGTGCGAGATTCGCAGACCGCTGAGCCGCTTTGATGTTGAACTCACCTGTGTTCTGGGCGGCAGCACTCATCGTGAAGAGCAAGAACATGGCGCACAAGATGAATTTCATCGCCTGATATTTTAGCTGAAGATGGAGAACAGAGACGAGGTTGGTGTCTGCCACCCCGCCAGTCTGCTTCCTGGTCACAAAAGCCAATTGACACGATTTCTCCGCCGCCGGGGACAGAGGCCGCCGCAGTCCGCCACCGCAACCAATTGTCAGAAGTGGCGAACAGATGGCAGCGCGCAATGAAATATTTGAAGCGGTTGAGGCAGAAGTTTAGAACAGTCTACTTCGCGTTGCGGTCAGGTTCCGCGATGGGCGTCGGTTCGGCACTGGGCGGCAGGTTAGGGCTGCTGCGGGCCGACGGCCCGTGCGCTGCCGGGGACCATCTCCAACTCCATCAGTGAAATCGGAATCATGCCCTCGTTGTTGAAGCGATCCATGAAATCGCGCAGCACAAACGGCTTGCCGGCCAGGTCCTGCTGGTGGGAATACTTCGTAATCAGTTCGTCGGTGAGCATCTTGCCGGTGATGTAGCAGCTACCATAGCCGGGCTGGCGGAGATACAGCAACTGCTCGAATACGGTCAGCGAGTCCTTTGCCTTGGCCCAGCCGCGCGGCGTCCATTCCGCCTGGAACTGTCCTGCCTGCTCCAGGGTAAATTGATTCGCCTGCACATAGAGCGAGGCCAGGCCACGGGCGGCGCGGTTCGCCAGCGCAATCCAGACCAGCTCTTTGGCCCGCGGATTGTCGTCGTATAGGCCGGCGTGCATCATCAACTCTTCGAAGGCAGTGGCGAAACCCTCCGCGCGATTGTCCCAGATGTTAGAGAGCAGGACCTGGCGGCGAATCGGGCTCGGGTTTGGCTCGTCCCGCATGCGTGCCAGATCGATCCAGTGATAGTCGTGCGAGAAAAGCACCATGGGCTCGCGGTGAGTGACGCGGGTAAAGAACACCCTCTGCTCCTCTGGAACGAACTGACCGAGCTCTTCCGCCAGCGCCGGCTTGATGTAAGGCTTGTCCGGAATGATCTCCTGCTTGACCAGGAAATCCACGAACTTATCCAGCCGGTCATGCGCCATCTTGTCGAAGGCAGCGGCATCGGCGGTCGGCTCCAGCGGAGGCAGATTGCGGTTGTTGTGTTCCTCAAGACGCAAGGATGATTGAGCGCGCTCCAGCTCGCGGCGCAGCAGGACTACCTCCTCATCCCAGTTGTAAGGAATGAAGTGCACGTTCTGCTGATACCAGGTGTAGTTCTCTTTGCCTACGCCCGAGGGACCGGTCTTGGTGGGCGCCAGCTTTTCCAGCCAGGCGACGAATTCGTCGGTTGCCGAGCGGGCGCTGGTCACGGCGGCGAGCAACGCTGGGTTGGCGCCGCTCAAGTCGGCGTGCTGGTGCTCGGCCAACGTGTGGACGGTCAGCGTCCCGGCCTCGAGCGAAGCCAGGGTGCGGGATTGATTGCGCAGCTCCTCCCCGCCATACACCCAGAGGTCGCGCGCATTGCTCGCCTTGAGATTCTCCTTTGCCTCGGCCAGGAAGACGGGAATCATGCCGATCTTCGCAGTTAAATCCTTCTGCGCCTCGGCGTCGAGCGGAAAACGATAGTTGTAGAGCTGGATCTCGGGGTAGGAAACAGGAGCTTCGCGCGAGGGCACATCGCTACGGGACGACCATATGCTGGCATAGAACGCGGGATCGCGCGCCCAGGGACGGAGCACCCTCAGGTTGAAGTCGAGCCCATTCATCTCGGCCTTCACCAGCTTGTAGTCGTTCTGCTCTTCAATGGGCCACGACTTGGGATCAATTGCGTCGAGCCGCTTGCGCCACCCGGGCAGCGCCGCAGCCTTAGCCGCCATCGCGCTCGCGCTGTAGTCGGGAACATTATTCTTCATCACCGGATGGTCGAATTCCCGCCATTGCTGAAAAAGCTTGACCAACACGGGATAGCCATCAGGCTCGCTTGCTGTCTTTGCCGAACCACCGCTCATTGCTCCAAAGAACAGGGCCGCGATGGCCATAGCATGGCAGAGATGAAGCCGCATGCTCACCGAGCCGCACTTGCGGTCGAGATAGCCCATCACTGATATCTCCTCATTGTCGAATTGAACGCCTGGACGGGTGGGCTAGCCTATCGCGCATTTGGCGGTTTGCGCAAGGGTGGGAGGCAGGACCGAAGTGGCAGCTTCCCCCGATCGGCACCGACCTCGGATAGCTGGCGTAGCATCGCCGACATTGTTATGGAATCAATCACCCCAACAACGCCGGTCGTGGCTCGGGGATCTCTTTGCTTTCGTCCGACTTTCTTGTTTTCGCAACCCACAATGCAACCCGTAGTAGGTCAGGATGCTTCGATGAGGCGCCCCCGCACTTGACGTTGGGGTTCCAGTCGGCAAAAAGACCGCTCGGACTCGGCTCCCACGTCCATACGTGGAGGTACCAGATGCCCAGGCGATCCGCCTTCTTGAGGGCTTGCCCCATGATGCGCGGCGGCTCGGCGGCCGTCCAGGCGGAGATTGGCACGAGAAATTCGACGCCATTCAGTTAGAACGCGCCGTCCGCCTTCTTCATGTAGACCAGCACCTCCGGATGGTCGACGTCGAGCGTCGATGCGGGCAGATGGTATGAATGTACAGAATCATTGGGAACGGATCTATGGTACGAAGGCGCCCGAAGCCGCCAGTTGGTACCAGCCGCGCCTCGAAATCTCTCTTAAGCTTATAGAGCGAGCGGCACCTGATTTCTCGGCGTCGATCATTGACGTTGGCGGCGGCGAATCTACGCTGGTTGACGATCTGCTTGCCCTTTTTCGCGGTCTCTCTACGAATCGGAGCCAACTCTTTCTTCATCTGAGTTCCAGACCTGAACCCTGATTGCGAGCGGGCCTTGGTTGGATCGGCACTGGTTCCGCTAGAGCGAAACGGCCTCCTCATCGAGTGCGTGCTGAAGCGTGCGTCAATACTGATTGACAACGCCGACATTGTTAGAGAGGCGATATTACAACAGTAACGCAGGGGGCACGCGCCGGACTGTCCAACCCCACTTGTCCAAGCCCCTTTTCGGGAGCACAAACGGAGAACACTCCAATTGCGAATGCACCTTGCATTCAATCGTCCAGTTCCTGCCGTGAGCCATTCGCAAAACGACAGACGATTCCTTGCAAAAAGCGACAACACCGGCACCACCTCACTGCACGGCGGCCTGGGCTTGGCCTGGACGTTGCCTGGCTAGAACCGCTTGTCTCGCCTCTTGGGTTGCCTCCAAGGTCATGTCGCGCATCCCGAACTCGACACCAATCTTCTTAAGGAAGTCATTTGGAGGAGTGCCACCAGCGAAGATCCACACAAAGTCGTTAGCGATTTCCTGCACTGATCCGTTGACGTCCAGAATGACTGCATCGGGTTTGAACTCTACCGGGTTCGAGTTGAAGAGCACTCTGACGTTGCCGCTGCGCATGCAGTCCTCAATGCGATGTGCGTTGCGTTCTTTGAGACGGACAAAGCTTTCTTTCCGATAGGAAAGAGTAACCTGGTTGCCGTGCTGACGCGCCAAGCCCATGGCTGCTTCAACGGCGCTATCGCCTCCACCAACGACGAGAATCTTCTTATTGATGTAATGATCGGCCTCGATCAAACGATACATGACCTTCGGCAATTCCTCGCCTTTGACACCGAGTTTTCTCGGAGTCCCGTTTCGTCCCAGGGCCAGAATTACGGCGCGTGAGCGATATTGATTGTTAGGAGTTATGACCGTGAAGATGCCGTCAGCGCCTTTCCTGATGTCATCTACTTTCTCCCCGGTAACCGCGTTGAAGTCGGAGCGGTTCAGAACCATGTCCCAAAATGCAAGAAGGTTTTCCTTGGAGAGTTCGGTCTTCTTGAACTTTCCATACATGGGAAATTCCACCGGGCTGGTCATCACCAGCTTCTGGCGTGGGAACTTGGCGACCGTGCCCCCGATCTCATCGCGTTCCAGGGTCAGGTATTTGAGCTGCTTTTCGATGGCGCGCAGAGAAGCGCTGATTCCGCCGGGCCCGGCGCCGACGATCAACACATCGTAAGCGTCAGGCTTTGACGGGCCCGCCGGCCGTCCTTTGACCCGCTTGGTGATGGTGTCGATGCAGTCGCGTCCCTGGTTCACGGCATTCTTGATCAGGGCCAGGCCGCCGAGTTCGCCAACAATGAAGAGGTTCGGGATGCTGGTCTCGTACTCGGGCGTGAGGTAAGGCATGTCGGCGCCCATGCTCGGAGTCGCCATCACCATCGTGATGGCCCCCACCGGGCAGGCTTCAGCACACAGGCTGTGGCCGATGCATTTGTGTCCATTGACAATGACCGCCTTGCCCGCCAACATGGCGAGTACGTCGCCCTCGGGGCAGACGGACGTACAAGTTCCGCAGCCGATGCAATAGTTCGTGTCAATGTGCGGATGCTGGCCCTTGGGGCCTTCGGAATACAACTGTCCCTTTGCCTCCGCCTCACGAGCGCGCGAGTCCCTCTTCTTCATGCTCTTTAAGTAGCTGAGAACGAAGAGGCCAGTTACCGCCGCGGCAATGAGGAAGGCGAAGATGGAATCCATTATTCGTTTGCCCTTAAAAGAAACCCATCATCATTACCACCACAATATGAATGATGGCCAGCAGAGCGAAAGAGTAGCTGAACGGTTTATGCACCACATGCCACAGGTGAAAGACCTGCTGCGAGCGCGACAGAAACAGGATCCGTTTCGCGGTGGCTGCCTCGGCTCGCGCGGTCGAGATCGCTTTCTCCAGGGCGGCGTGGCCGGTGGGCAGGAATCCACCCAGCGTGGTGAAGCGTTCGCTCAGCGCCAAGGCGCGGCGGCGCAACTTGGCCACCCGGAAGGCGCGGCCGACATCGAGTGCCATCATGTATCCGAGCGCAAAGACGATCGACATCTCCTGCACCCGCTCCGGGCTGGGCAGGCGTAGCAACGATCTGACATCTTTTTCCGGCAAGAGCCTCTGCTGCTTCAATTGTTCGGCCAGTCCAGTCTGGACTTCCTGCAATTCTTTCGCCGACATTTCCGCCGAGTTCAGGCGGCGCGGAATCTGGCCATAGAGATACCGCCCGATCACGCCGCTTAGCGAGACCGCAACCATGATCCAGAAAGCCATGCCGGCAAATCCACGGAACTTGAATGCGGAGTGCAGGGCGATGATGAAAGGCGCGCTCAGTCCGAGCAATACGTGAATATCCAGCCAATGTCTGGAGCTGCCCTGCCGGGACAGCCAGGGCCATTTTTTGCGCAGGGGATAAACAAAAATGGCCAGAAACATTGCCAGTCCCATGAAGCCGAGCTTTATCCCGATAGCGCCGCTGGGACGCAAGACGTGATGCTTGGGCGAGAAAGGCCGGTCCGCCGAGCCGAGCGTGTAGTAATCGAAGCCGTAAACGGTTATGCCGACAATTATGGCGATGGCAACTACATATCCGAAGACGAGGCGGATGCGATGTGCCCTCTCTCCACTGCGGGCTGGCATAGTAGCGGTGGCAACGGCGGCGTTTGCGCTCATTTGTTTGCGACCTGTTCCTCGGTATCGACTGAAAATCTCTTGTAATCCGTGAAGCGATGAGTGTTACGCCAGTGTTGGCGCGGTGTTTCCACTTCTACCGTAGCCTGCGACGGAAACCAGTAGGTTTCTTTCATCCCGCGAAATGGAACGGGCGCATACTGAACTTCCGAACGCAAGGTTTTCAGGCCGACATCCTGCATGGTGTCTCCGATTTCGGCGGCGATCTTTTGGATCACTGCTGTCTGCGGATCAATCCACGCGGTGCCGGAGACCTCAAGTGGATACTCTTTCCCGCGTAGCGCGAGGGCCGCAACCGAACGGGTCCCGCGAACGTGCTGGAAGGAGATCTTGCTGAGGAGATGGCCGGCCACCACTTCGTCTCCCTGAGCGGTGAATCGAAAGCTTCCGGCATAGTAAGGATGAAAAACCAGAAACAACGTAGCGAAGCCGTTGGTCACCAGCAGGGAAGTGTTCTTCTTGTCCGCTTTTGCTTCATGTACTGCCAGGCGTGATTCGTCCAGGCTCAACTCTCCGCTGGTGTTGGTAAGAATCACCAGATAGTCGTAGGTGGATTCTTCTTTGAGTTCGACCTTTTCGTCTTTTCCCAGCTTTTCCTGGGTCACTTTTTCGGTGCACTTCACATCCGAAAATTGGCCGAGAAAGCTCGAGACCTGCTCGCCGGTGCGGTTCAACAGGTCATCCGCGTCATGGTTAGCTGCAAAAACAGGACTGACCGCAAGGCACGCCAGCAGCAGGATGGCGAACCACCCCGAGCCCGATCGCTTCGGGAGTTGACGCTGATGCCTCATTACTGATGTTTTCCCTTCGTATCAAAGCGGTAGCCGATTGTGAACATCCACTGGTCATAACTCAACTGGCCGCGGTTGATGGTAAAGCCGCCCTGGGCGAAATAATGCGCCCCGACAGCAAAATCGACATTTGTGTTTACGAAGCGCGAGCGGTCGTCAGTGGTCAGCAGAGAACTGAATGTCTGATCGCCAGCCAGTACTTCGAGCCTAATGTCGTCCGTGAAGTTTCTCGAGAGCGAAAATGCCCGGTACGATCCGCTTCCAAACGAGCTGTTAAATCGTGAGTAGTGGGCATCCGCGCGCAGGCCCAGCCAGGGCAAGTGGCCGAACGTGACGCCATACATCTGGTTCAGGGAAGCCTTGGCATCGCCAGACCGGCTGCTTTGCCCCAGGCTGCCGTAAACAAAAATCTGTTTCACCACTTCCACCCGGGCGCCCGCGCTGAAGCCCTGAAACAGATACTTATCCAGCAACCCGGTGCCGATCAACTGGGGATCAAAGGTAGGCACGTCACGAAAGTAATTGTGATTGAAATCGAGCTCCAGGCGCGGATGGGGCTGGATACGGAATGTAAGAAAGCTGCGGCTGATCCCCGGACCAGGAGCGGGAACGGCCGGGTTTCCCGCCGGGCTGTCGGCCTGCAGCGAGTGGTAGATCGACAAATATCTCTTGTAGGAGAGAGTGTTCTCCAGGAACACGAAGGGCCTGTCGATCTTCCATTTCAAGGTGCTGACGCCGAATCCCGTCGTGCTGGTGTAGTGGAAGGCATCGAAATCGCCACCCTGAAAGTTGACGAAAGTACCTCCGATGCGCCGGTCGGGATTGTAATTCCAGGATGTGGGGTCGGGCGTTGACCCGGCGAAGATACCAGCGGTGATGCCTGGGGACAGCTTCCGCCCGAAATATCCGCCGTCAATCGTGTCGAGGCTGCTGGCCCAGGGCAGGTAGAGCCGTCCGAACCCCGCCACCCAGGCGGAATTCGGATTGTCATAGGTCATGCTGAGGTGATAAGTGCGGTTGATCAGGTCCTGCAGCGTTTGCTGGCCGGTGGAGGAACGCGCGCTCAGCCGTCCGCGCCAGTAGCCGCTGATATTCCAGTAGGTGCCGTTGAGGCGGGTGATGTCGGCCCGCACGACCATTCCAAGATCTGAACTAGTCACGGAAGAAGTGCCGCGGCTGACCGTGCCCATGTAATCGAGACCAATGCGGCCGCGAGCGCGATTTACGGAAGGCTGGGGCGGTCTCGGCACGTCCGCGCGAGCCTCTTCTTCAAGCGGGTCGCCTTCGGTGAAAGTCACAACCGCCGGGTATTTCCGCGTGGCACTCAGCGACCGCTGCTGCACCAACGCCTGCGCATCTCCGGGGGACAAGTAGGCCAGGTCGCCCGGCTTTACCGGGCGCTTAGGCAGATGGATGTCGGTCACGGCGGAGGTTTCCGCGGTCGCAGTCACTTCAAGCTCAGCGACGGCGCGAGGATCGGCGGGATCACCCGTCGCTCCCTGCTGGGCTGGCAAATCACTGTCCCTGATTTCCAACTTCATGCCTTCAGTCAAACCCGAACTGCGGCCGCCGTCGAGGTAAGCGACGCCTTCGGCAACGTATTTCACTTTGAAAACCGTCCGCAGGTTGGGATCGACGTTACGCAGCGCGAGCAAGGGTAGATCGGCGTCCGTGGCCGGATTGTCCTTAGCGTTTTCGTTAGAGGCCGCGGGAGTGCTCTCTGGCACGGCTGCGACGGTCACGGGCTCGGGCTGTAGTTCGGCAACCCCAGAGGCTGGGGCGGCTGCAGGAGGTTCGGATGGCGGCGCCCCCGCAGTTTGGCTCGCGGGTTGTGCCGCAATTGCTGGTGCATGCGGCGCTCCAACCGGTTCAGGCGGGGGACTCACGATTGCACCAGCACTTCCCTGGCTGCTCGCAGTGGAAGCCTGGGTTTGCAATGGCGCCGGAGGTTCAACCGCCAGCCTTGATGTGCTGACGGGAGTTTGACGGGGTTGGGTGGCTTGGGACAAGGCTTCGGGAGCCGGTTGTGGCGCTACTGCTACTGGGGTTGCGGTGCTGACCGGAGTGGGCCGCGATTGAATGATGCGGGACAGTTCTTCCGCTGTGGGTTGAGGGGCGGCCGGTGCAATGATCCCCTGCCTGGCTGTTTCGCTATTCGACGTCGCACCCGGCGTGACCACGACTGTTGGAAAGCCGCTGTCGGCGGCAACCTTGGCCTGGAATGCGCCGGGTGGGGTGGTCACGCCGCCCGACTGGGGCGAATCTGGAGCGTTTGCGGGTCCGCTCGCAGCCGATGCCTTCGCATCCGGCACATTTCCTGTTCCCGGCGATCCCAGTCCGGGGAAGACGGTGCCCTCCTGAAGGCTGGCACGATTGGGATGCGAAGTGGTCGGACGCGAAGATGCGTTTGCACTGGCTGAACCCGCTGTAGCGCCCGCTTGCTCGTCCGGGAAGCTGATGGGCGGTAGGTGCGGCGGTGGCGGAGGCAACCCCGTAGCAGAGTCATTGCCAGTCTCCATCGGAGGCGGGGTTGGGCGGCGCCGAAATATTCCGACTAGCCCGCCTGATGCACCAGCGGCCTTCGCGCCTTGTCCCGAACTCGCAATGCTGTTCGGTGCAGGGCCGATGACGAGCGTGACCCGGCTACCTTCAGCCTGCAGACTGTACGGATGTGCCTCGTCCATGTCCACCACTACGCGGGTGATGGGAGGAACTGCGCTGTTCAAGCCCAGCCTTACCCGGCGAACACCTTTGTAGTTCACCGAAAGTTGCTGTTGCTTCGCCCCCGAGACGGCGTTAGGCAAATCAAGCACCAGGCGGTTGGGATTGATCGCCACAGTCACGTTCGGAGTGGCACTGATGGCAGCGCTGAGCGTGATTTCCACGCGCAGGTTGTTGGCTGGATCGCGCACAACCCTTAGGTCCTGCACCGACACTGCGCGCGGAGCTGTGCCTTGTGCCACGGCCCACGATGCCAGCAGGAGCAGCAATCCGCATTGTCTTCTTGCCCACATTTTTCCGGCTTCACCGTACTGTCTGCGTCGAGTCCCATCTCCGACCTACCCAGCTCGTCCGTTGCGATGGCATTGGTAACAGTTCGGGCTGCTGTAGACATACCCGTTTACGCCGCGGTGGTTCGAGTCAGTCTGGTTCTTGCCGTGGCAAACGGTGCAGGAAAAGACCGAGTAGTCAGAGGCGTTGGTATGGCACGCGGAGCAAACTCCTCCCGCATTGCCGTGGTTGGTTGGGAACCACGTGTGGTTGAAGCTCGCTCCCGTCCACGCGGTTGTGGTGTGGCAGGTCTGGCAGGTGGTCGGGAAACCCGCCGCCGTGTGATTCGGGTTGGTGGTGGTCTGGTAATCCGTCTTGTGACAGGAGAAGCAGTCGGTCGGAACCGATGTGTAGTTGTTGTTCACGTGACAACTGGCGCAGGCCACAGTGGTGTGCTTGCCGGTCAGCGGGAACGGGGTGTTGTTATGGTTGAACGAGGACGGAATCCAGGCGGTCGTGTTATGGCAGACGTCGCACTGCTGCGGAAATCCTGACTGCACGTGATTGGGGTTGGTCGTGCCGTTGAAATCATTCAGGTGGCAGGTGGCGCAGGCGGTGCTGTTCAGGCTGTAGTTGCCGTTTACGTGGCATTGCGAACACTGCAGTGGCACGTGCGCCCCGGTCAGTGCGAAACCGGTCGATGCGTGATTGAAAGTTGCGTTCGCCCAAGTCACGGTCGTGTGGCAGGAGTCGCAGGTTTGCGGAAAGCCAGCCTGGGCGTGATTCGGATCAGTCGTGGCCTGGTAATCCTTCAGGTGGCAGGTGGAGCAGGCTCCGCTGTTCAGGGTGTAGTTTCCGTTTACGTGACACTGGGCGCAGGGCAGTGGGACGTGCGCCCCGGTCAGCGCGAATCCGGTAGTAGCGTGGTTGAAAGTAGCGCTTCCCCAGGACGTGGTGCTATGGCAACTCTGGCAGGTTTGCGGAAGCGCAGCCTGCACGTGGTTGGGGTCGGTGGTGCCCTGGTAGTCCTTCAAGTGGCATGAAACGCACGTGGTATCGGTCAGGTTGTAATTTCCGTTGATGTGGCACTGCGAACATTGCAGCGGGACGTGCGCGCCAGTCAGCGGGAAACCCGTGGTCGAGTGGTTGAAAGTGGCATTCGCCCAGGTCGCCGTGGTGTGGCAGGTTTCGCACGTCTGCGGCATTCCGGCCTGCACATGGTTGGGATCGGTTGTTCCCTGATAGTCCTTCAGGTGGCAGGAGACGCAGGTGGTGTTGGTCAGGCTGTAATTTCCATTAATGTGGCACTGCGAACATTGCAGCGGGACGTGCGCGCCGGTCAGCGCAAAGCCGGTCTTGCTGTGATCGAAGGTCGCGTTTGTCCAGGACGCAGTGGTGTGGCAACTCTCGCAGGTCTGCGGCAGGGCGGCCTGCACGTGATTGGGGTTGGTGGTCCCCTGATAGTCCTTGAGGTGGCAAGACACGCAAGTAGTCACAGTCAGGTTGAAGTTTCCGTTGACGTGACATTGCGTGCACGGAGTGGTGACGTGCACCCCGGTCAACGGGAAACCGGTCTTGCTGTGGTCGAAGGTGGCATTGGCCCACGAAGTCGTGTTGTGGCACGTGGCGCAGGTAGTGGGAATTCCGGCCTGCGCGTGGTTGGGGTTGGTGGTGCCCTGGAAATCCTTCATGTGGCAGGACGCACAATCCGTCGGAGTGCCGGCAAACTGTCCGTTCACATGGCACTGGGTGCAGGCCACAGTGGCGTGGGTCCCGGTCAGGGGAAACTTGGTAAAGGTGTTGTGATCGAAAGTGGCTGGCTGCCAGGCGGCGGTGGTGTGGCAGCTCTGGCAGGTCTGCGGGAATCCCGCCTGCATGTGATTTGGGTTTGTCGTCTTCTGGAAATCGGGGAGATGGCAGCCTACGCAAGTGGCGGGCGTGCCCGCGAACTTGCCTCCGACGTGGCACGCGGTGCAGTCCAGGGGAATGTGCGCTCCGGTCAGCGCGAAACCGGTGATCTTCAGATGGTCAAACTTGGCGCCCGACCAGCTATTGAAGCCGTGGCACTGCTCGCAGGTAGTGGGGAACCCGGAGGTCACATGATTTGGACCCGTGGTGGTTTGAAACTCCTTGGCATGGCAGGCATAGCACTGGGTGGGCAAGCCCATAAATTGTCCGGTGGCTGCTCCCTTGTGGCAAGAAGTGCAGTCCAGCGCCGCATGGGCCCCGAGCAGAGGAAAACGGTTCTGGTGCTGGTTGATCTGTTGCACGGAAACCTGCCAGCCTTTCACACTGTGACACTGCTCACAATTTGCCCCGAACTGGCGCTTGTGGATGTCTGCGTGGCAACCGGCGCAGTTGTTGCCGACGTTGGTGAATACCGGTCTTATGTGGCACTGCGTGCAGCTGACCCCTTGATGCATGCCCCGCAGGGGAAACCGGGTCTGGTTATGGTCGAACTCGGGTACGCTGCGGATCGGCTTCCAGCCGCTCAGCGTGTGGCAATTCTGGCAAGGGACGTTGAGCGGGCCGTGCGGGCTACGGGTGTTGGCGTAAGACTGCGCCTGCCCCCAAGCGGACAGGACGGAGACCAGCAACACTAACGCGACAAACAGGTACCCCCGGATCGCCGACGCCAACGTAATACCGCCTCAATCGGATTCGACCGCCCCAACCCAAGAAACGCAGAGTTAACGCTGGTACAACTGTCTTATGTCAAGATGCAAGTGCGTGTGCAATTAGTTGTCCCCTTAGGTTAGAGGGCTACGTGCGGTGACAAAAGTTACCTAAGTGTCTGTTCAGATGGTCGATTTTGGGCAATGTCCCGATCCTGCCGGCGTAGTCCATGTACTTCTGAGTAATGTAAATTTGTCGAAGGAAGGCAGGTTTTACGGGTTCGGTTATCTTTTTTCCGGCAGGTTTGGTCCGTGACAGTCGGCGCATTCCCTCGGGGTGGGCTTGTAGAAGAGCACGGTTTTGCCTTCTACAGCGCGGGTAAGCTTGTGGCATCCTTCGCAGCGGACGTTCTGGTGCGCCCCCTGCAGTGGAAATGCAGTGCGCTTGTCGTGGTCAAACAGCGATGGCTTCCACCGTCCGCTGTTGTGACACTGGGCGCAGGGCGTGATTCCGCCCTGAGCAAATTGAGCGCCGTGGATGTCCTGGTGGCATTCCTCACATTTCGAAGGCGCGGCCCTGAAGTCCACATTGATCAGACGCGTTTCCTGGTTGGGTGGCTTATGGCAATCCATGCAGGCGGTGGCCCGATGCGCACCAACCAGGGGGAAGGAAGTCCTGGAGTGATCGAAACCTGACAGTTCTTTCCATGATTTAGTCGAATGGCAGGCTTCGCAACCAGAGGCGGTACCATCCGCGCGGACCTGCTGCATTCGATCTTTGAATTGCCCCTTGTGCGGATCCAGATGGCAACTGGCGCAAGAGAGCTCACTCCAGTGGTAGGCAACTGCCTTCGGCTTGAAGTAATCGCTTTCCTTGTGGCAATCGCCGCACGGGACCGCCACATGGCCACCGGTCAAAACAAACTTGGTCTCTTTGTGCCGCGCCAGCGTAAAGGTTGACGGCTTGTACCCCTGCAGATTATGGCAGCGTTCACAACCGTTGAAGTACGGCGCGGCGGCAAATTGTCCGGCATGGCGGTCGGTGTGGCAGTCGGTACAGCGCTGGAACCTGATCTTGAAGAGTGTGTCTTTGCCCTTGGGGATGTGGCATCCCGAGCACTGCACCATCGCGTGCCCGCCCTCCAGGGGATAGGCCGTGGTGGCGTGATCCTTTACCGTGAATGTTGAGGACTTGAAGCCGTCGACGGTGTGGCAGGAAGCGCACTCGCCGCCGCCCGTACGCTTGGCGAACTGGCCCTGGTGCGGGTCGGGCTGATGACAATCCATGCACTTTTGAAAGATCAGCGGCTTCTTGAAATCTCCGTTCGCGTGGCATTGCACACACTCCACCGTGGCATGCTTGCCCAGCAACGGGTATTTGGTGGTCGAGTGATCGAAGCGCTCACTGACCGCCTGGGTTGACACCTTTTTCCACCCGCCGGTGCTGTGGCACGCCTGGCAACCCTGTGCGAAGCTTCCGCGATGCGGATCGGAGTGGCAATCGGAGCACTTGCCGAAGGCGATTCCCATGTAGCGAGGTTTGCTGTCCGGTCCGGGCGTATGACACTTCTGGCAAGTAATCTGTGCGTGCAACCCAGTCAGCGGGTAGCGCGTCTTCGAATGGTCAAACTTCCCCACGCTGACGGTTTTCCAATCGTTGTAGGTATGGCACTGAAGACAATTCTCGCCCAGTCGTCCATTGTGCTGGTCCTGGTGGCATGTAATGCAGGCCGTGGAGACACCGAGAAATGTTTTATTCAAATCCTTGACTTTGATGACCGTGCGCTCAGACTGCGAAACGTGTTCAGCCGTGTGACAACGATTGCACGCCAGCCCGGAGTGCTTGCCCTCAAGTGAGTATCCGGTTTGCTGGTGATTGAAGGTCCGTGTATCCCACTTGATCAGGGGAAAATCCTCGCCATTGTGTTCCGAGTGACACTTCACGCATTCCTGACTGGAGCCGGCGGTCAGGTTGTAAGAAGCGTGCAATCCCTTTCGCGCCGCGATGCGGGACGCGATCTCGTGGTGGCAATCCACACATCTGAACGTGGCTTGGCCGCCTCCTAATTTATGGCAGGCGGTGCAGTTGGTTGTGCCGTTGAGAGATTGGTGGGGGCGCGAAAGAACGCCGGGAGAAATCTGGGCTACGGCAGGAGCCGGAAACCACAAGAGTAGAACTATGACGAAGGGCAGGTACAACAATCGTGCCAGAAGGTGCCCTGAGTCAGAAGGGCACATTTCGCAACGGGCGGGTGTGCCGTTTCGAACGGAGTAGGTCCGACTTTTCCGCTCCAACGGGCACTCCCCTCAAATAGAAGGAATCCATCTCGCATTCCAGATTGCCTGCGCGAAAACAGGCGTTTGGAGTCTAGCATGAGAAATCAAGGTCAACAGTTACCGGAAGTGCACGTCGTCTTTGACGTTTAATACCGGAGCGCTTGCATCCGGGCAAGTATCGGCCAGCCGGAGCCGTTCGGCGGAGCACAATGCGGAGCACAATAAATGCCGAATGAGAGGCCCGGAGTCCGACTCGCCGGCCACGCGTCCGACTGTAAGTTTGAAAACGAGTGAGGGCGGCGAGAACGATTCATTTGCTAAACCGTTGTACTGGCTAATACGGTACCGAGGGTTCGAATCCCTCCCTCTCCGCCAGACTTTTTAATTTCAAGCACTTGCATGCCGCATCTACCCGACACAACCTTGTAGATGGAGGCTGTTGTGGCCATGCAGATCCCACAAGTGTCCTGAGTATCTCGGTTGTTCCGAAATGTGAATTTTGAAAGCCCGGACTTACCGGATACGTACCAACAAGGTGCGGCACAGAAGGAGAACGTGCGCACCAGTGCGGTTTACCTGTTCGGACAAGACAGCTGGAAGATCCGTCCGAATTTGACTCTCAAACATGGCCTGCATTGGGAATCGTATTCGCAGACCCACCAATGAGAAAGGCCGAGCTAAAACGGCTCTTCAATACATCCCGCCGCCCGACTAGACGATCCAGACGTTGGTTATAACCGATGGTCAAGGTTCAAGCCATAGCGTCTCGCGGCCTATCCGGCTGATACTCGTGCAGACCGACGCCGCATTCCCAGCCACTGGCACGCGATCGCGGGGCTGGTTCAGCGGAATCGAGAACGTTCATCAGCGTGGTCCATTCTGACCAGGGCATCTCTATATCACCGATAGCTCTTGGTGACTCCAGATACCCAACGCCACAGCTGTGCCGAGATGGTGAGACAATATCCAAAGATGCTGAGGGACCATGTCGCTGCTCACCAGCTCCCTTAGGCGTGCGGCCCTTTTTCTTGTCCTGTGCCTCGTAACTACAGTCCGGGGGCAGGTTGCTAATTCATCCCCGCACTCCATTCCCCGCGCAGTGCCTCCGGCAGCAGGCGAGAATCTTCTCATCACTGTCGTTGACGAAAATGATGTGCCGGTCCCCTCGGCCCTGATCTTCCTTCAATCCGCACCGGGCGTGTTCCCGCTGAAATGCGAGACCGACTTTGCGGGTCACTGCTCCTTCCAGGGACCAGCCTCAGGTAGCTACCAGCTCCGCGTGGAGAAGGAAGGTTTCTACGCTCTTTCTCCAACGGCAGTGCAGGTAGGCCAAACTCTCGCAGTTGACGTCAAGCTCTCGCATCTTCAGGAAGTCCGCGAAGTAGTGAACGTCGTTGAGTCGCCGCCCGGCATCGATCCCGCGCAAACCGCCTCCACCGAGCAACTCACCGGCCTGGACGTCCTCAATATTCCGTATCCGGCTACCCACGATTACCGCAACGCTCTGAACTTTATTCCCGGAGTCATGCAGGACAGCTCTGGCCAGCCCCACGTCCTCGGCGCTGAAACCTACCAGACGCTCACTCTCTTCGATGGATTCAACGTGACCCAGCCCGCCAACGGCATGCTCCTTCTTCGCGTGAGCACCGATGCCATCCGCTCCATTAATGTGCAAAGCAGCCGCATCTCCGCCGAGCAAGGCAAGGGCTCAGGCGGCGTGCTGAGCATCAACACCGGCATCGGCGACGACCATTACTTCTTCGCCGCCACCAACTTCCTCCCTTCGTTCCAATTCAAGAAAGGATTCGGCTTCGACCAAATCAATCCGCGCGTGACCGTCTCTGGCCCGCTAAAGAAGGGTAAGGTCTGGTTCTTCGAGGGCTTTGAGGGCGAGTACGACAACAATATCGTCCCGGAAATCACGACCGGTCCCGACTCAGACAAGTTCTGGCGGGTCGGCAATCTTCTCAAACTCCAGGCCAACGTCGCACCCGGAAACATCCTGACTGCCAGCTATCTCTTGAATCACCAGCATGACCAGTATGTGGGACTCTCCGTCTTCAGTCCTGCTCCCACCACACCCAGTGACACGGAATCGGGCGACTTCGCGATCATCAGAGACCAGATCTACTTCCCCGGTGGCCAACTACTCGACTTCGGTTTCAATTTCGACCAGTACGTTTCGAACCTGACACCCCAAGGCTCGCAGCCTTACATCTTTAGTTCCCAAGTTGCACAGGGGAGTTTCTATTTAAAGTCGCACACGGTTGCACGTCGCTGGCAAGCATTGACGAACCTCGCTCTCGCGCCTCATCCCTGGTACGGACGCCACGAGGTCAAATTCGGAATCGACCTCAATCGCCTCGCCTACGATCCCATTTTTCGGCGTGATTCAATTTCTTACTTGCGCATTGGGCAGCAGCCCCCCGTCTCGGGTGAAACGTGCCTGTCTGTCATTCCGTCTCCGTGCTCACGCTTCTCGGCTTTCCGCGTCGGTTCCCAGGCCGAAACTCACGACATCGAAGTGGGAGGTTATGCCCAGGATCGCTGGTTGCCGACCAGTCGTCTGCTCGTCGAGGGAGGCTTGCGCTTCGATCGGGATGAAATTGTGCGTCATCCTCTCCTCTCTCCGCGCTTGGCCACCACGTATGTCCTCGGTAGGCAGGGCAACACCAAACTCTCTGCCGGGATCGGAGTCTTTTACGACCCCACCAACATGGTGCTCATCTCGCGCCCCTTTGAGGGACAGCGTCTCGATTACTTCTGGCTCTTCGACCAAAATGACAATCCTGTCCCGGTTCCTGGTTGCGCCCCCACGAGCATCCCTTGTGCGGTGTCCATGATCTTCACTGTCAACCGGGGCTCATTGCAGGCGCCCCGCTTCCTGAACTGGAGCGTTGCCATTGAGCACAAGTTCCCTGTCGAGGTCTACCTGAAGGCGGAATTCATTCAACGACACGGCATTCACGGATTCGTCTACAACCTAGCCCCGGGCTCACCGGTCTTGAGCGGGAATTACGTGCTGGAGAACACGCGTCAGGACCACTACGACGCTTTCCAAATCAGCGCGCGCAAAGCTTTTCAGCAGAGCTACATGGTGACCGCTTCCTACGTTCGCTCGAACACACGCTCCAACCAGGTGCTCGACTTCAACGTCGACAACCCTATCTACGGCCCGCAGCTTTCGGGTCCTTTTCCCTGGAATGCCCCCAATCGCTTTCTCTCCACCGGAATTCTGCCCGGAAAGCTGCCCTGGTTTCACAAGGTTGATGTTGAATACTCGGCCGAGGCTCGCACCGGCTTTCCCTTCTATCTGGTAAACAACCAGCAGCAGTTAGTTACATCCCCCGGATCGCATCGCTTCCCGGGCCATTTTTCGCTCAATCTCTTCCTGGAGAAGCGCTTCGAATTTCGCGGGCGCTACTGGGCGATCCGTGGCGGCTTTATTGACATTACCGGACGACGCAATCCTAACCTCGTCAACAACAATATCGACTCGCCTGAGTTCCTCACCTTCGGCGCTTTCGAGCATCGCGCCTTCACTACCCGCATCCGCCTTCTTGGGCGCAAGTGAAATGTTTCCCCGGCACGCAAAAGACGCGCCACGGCAAGCACTGGTAACGTAGCGGTTCTCGCGATTGGAGTTTGAGCCCTCTGGTCAGCACCCTGCAGGCCGTCGAAGAGAGCGAGATGGCGCAGCGGTATGAACTGAGTGGGTGCCGCGAAATCACAGAGGAATAAGTCAGTCCGGGAACATCTTACCAGCCCCCGCCACCGCCCCCACCCCCACCGCCTCCGGAGAATCCTCCACCACCACCTCCGGAACTGGTCCCCGGTGCCGTTGCGGATGCAGCAATGGCGTTGGAAAAGGAGCCGCCAAAGGAGGAGGCGAAGGCGCTCATCGCGAGAGCATGGCTCCCCACATACCAGGCCGGTGAATAACCATCGGATTGCTTCGCATTGTCGAGCACCGCGGAGAACTGTTGCGCCCATGCCTGCTCGGAATCGAGCGCAACCGCATAGGGCAGATACTTCTCGAACAATTCCGGGGTCTTATCAGGTGGCGTGAGCCGATTCAGGCGATCCCCGTCGACTGCTTGGAGGAACATGCGGAAGCCCTCAATTTTGTCTAAGAGGTCGCGTCCGGCATGGGTGGGAGCTTTCAGCAACCCGTGGTACAAGAGGTTGGTGCCAACCAGTGCGACCAAAATCAACAGCACCAAAACTGACGTCATCGCCGCCAGGGCGTAAAGAACGCCGATTTCCGCTGCGACAAATGGAAGCGCAAACAATGTGCTGGCGCGCGCCGCTTTCCTGAGGTCTCGCGCCACACTCCCACCCGCCCTTGCCCCTTTCCACAGATGCGCGGCCTGACGCACCAAAAAGAAAACCGCGACGCTCCAACCGGACAGCCATGCGCTGAAGAATGCCAGGACGAACCGGCGGTCTCCGGTTTCCATAGTAGCCATCGCCACTATGACACACACCGACAGAATCACACCCGGGATCAGGTAGCCTTGATTCGCATTGAAGTAAATCTTGTCTTCTTGGGCATGAAGCGTCTTTCGCAACGCCGTGACCGCGTCACGTAGCGCCCCATTGTTTGGTTTCAGGCTGACCACGTTGCGACGGCGGTCGTCCGAGTCATCGTCGTCAGAGTTGGATTTTCCAAAAAGCTTCGTGCCGGCGGCTCTTTCTTCGGGCGACAGTAGTCTTTGATCGCCACTGCTTCGGTGCAGGGTGTAAACGCCGCCATTTTCCTTTATGGACAAGAACTTCTTGACTGCCATATCGATCACGGCAGCAGTGAGTGTCTTGTCGTCGAAGCCCATGCGCACCAGGTAGCGCATCGCCGCCGGCGAGACCCCGGTCGGGGGCTCGTAATTCGGCATGATCGAGGGTTTGGCGGGATCGCGTCCGACCCGAAACCACACAACGACGTAATACAACAGAACCAGTGACAGGCCGGCAGCGCCGGCCAGCATGGAGCGGTTGTCATCAATAAAATCGCGGAAACGAGTTTCGGAGTTCGGCTCCTGCACGTAGCCTTTGGGCCAGGAGACGACAATGGTGAGCCCTTCCCCGGGTGCAAACGGCCCGGCGCCAACAAAACTGACGGTATTATCGCCTCCGATGGAAGAGCTGAACGCCTGCCCACGCGAGCCTTGGGGGCCGGTGTATCCCTCGTTGTGGATGCCTGCCGCCAGAATGTTGCTGGGCAACCTCACTGTGGCCGATACATGAGCAATGGGAAAAAGCCACCCGGAGCCGGTAACGTTCCAGTACAGCTCATCGTGATCGGCGAAGAACCCGATTTCCCGGGCCGCGGTGTACACCAGTTCGTAGGTGTACTCTCCCGGCGGCAGGATCACTTTTTCGTCGCCAAGGTAAATCCTTTCGCCGTTAATTTGGTCCTGAGTGTGGAATTTCTCTGGCTGCCCGTCGCGGGATGTTTCTACAACTTCGAACCGAACCACGTAGCGGTTGCCCAAACGATCTTGGTAGCGCGTGGGAAAGTCGCGGTAAATACCGTGATGGATCTTTATGCCCGCGCTGCGGACACGAATCGTCTCTCGTACCAGCAAGGAAGCATCTTGCCGAATCCGGATGTCGCTGTGGTAGTCCAGAATTTGTTCAGGTCCGGATGGAGTAGCAACTTGCGCCAGCGCAGGCTGGTGTAGAAACCATGTGGACAGGATCACGCCAACAGCGATCGAAATCCGGATTGCCTTTCTCATCCCTTACCTTGCCATACTTCGCATGGCTGCAGACCAGCCTATGGTTGCTTGGGCGGTGTCAGATTCGACGGTCGCCGATTCGCCGGCGAAGTTTGAGAGTTGCCGGAAGAAGCCTCGGCGGCCCCCAAACGAAGCACTCCGCCGACCTTAACTGCTTGGCCGTCTCGAGTGAACGTGGCGTTGTACTTACCAGCATTTTGAAAACTCCATTGCGACGAGAAGGGGTCAGTCGATGGGTCCGACAGACTTCCTTCGACGCTGTAAGTTCCTGGCGCGAAGTTCCGAGTCTCACTCTTTCCCGGGGCGAGTTGAAATCGTACCAGCGAAGGACCTTGCCTCATGGTCACCGTCAGAACATAGTTCGTGGCGTTCGTCAGAGTAAAGCTGGTATCGCTGGAAACCGCCGTGAGCACGTGCCCGTTCTGGTTCGCCGGGCTGGTGTTTTTCTGATATGCCCAGTAACCGGCTGCGGCGAGCAGCACCATGACCAGCAAAGCCGCAAGCAGCGACAAACATGATTTCATGATTGCCTCAAAGCAATTTGCGAGATGGCAATTTTCCCAGTATGTCGCGCGATCAACGGCCCGAAGATCGTTTTATTCGGAGGCAGGTCACCCTTCCAGTGGATCAGTAAAAATGCCAGGCGCCGGTAAGTAAGCACATACAGTGATAGGGATCGAAGGCGCAAAACGACAGCTCGAAGTTGAGGGTAACCCCATCCTTGCCGCAGAGGCCGCTTGATAAAGTTCATGCAACATGCGGCTGAAAGGTGAGGATAGCCTCGCAAAATGCGCCATAAAAGTAGCCGTTCTGCCACAATAGTCAACACGATCAGAATCAGAAAGACGTAAGGAGAAAGTTCGCCGTGCCGATCCATTGCCCAAGTCCACCGGACGAGGAAAAACCAGTTGCGCTGCGATCCGTAAGTTGCGTAATTGGAAACGCCATGATCGATCATCATCCATAAGGACGCGAACAGTAGTCCGCCAATACCGGGCAACAACCAGCGACGCCAACGGACCGCATACAGTAAGCATCCCAGGCTCAATCCGACTAGCGCAGTCGATCCGGAATGTCCGATGAAGCCGGTATAGCTGTCAGGAAAAATCGCAATTCCAAGCAGGCCCGGACTTGACGGAGTGGGGAACGATCTCGTCAGCCTCAGACTATCTTCGAACAGTCCAAAGCCGGCACCCAATGCGGCACCGCATAACATAAGATCACAGGCCCCATAGCTGTTGCGGAAGCCCAGACGGCCGATGGCCAAAAGCAGTACCAGGGGCAGGATCTTTCCGATTTCTTCCGTGAGTGGTGCCACCAGCACGCTGCCGAGAACCGGCGAGTGCCCAGCCCACAGTATTTTCTCGATGAAGTACTGCAGTCCCACTATCGGGAAGGTGAAGAAGAAACCGATCACAAAGAAGTTATAAAGCGTACCCCAACGTACCGATCGCACCGGCCAAACCAGCACTGCTAGAACTATTACGCATAACAATTGATGCCGGAACGATGGCCATGTACGCCCGATCAGAAGGACCACTACGCTGACCGTGAGCCGAGCGGCCCACAATATGTCTTTCAAATATCGCCGCCACGGCTGCGCCGCCGGCTCGGCGGTTCCTGAATTGGCGGGATGAACTGCGGTCTCGGGGCCTACTGTGCTGGCCATGGCCGTGTCTCCGTGCTGCCGTCAGGATAAGTGATCACAACCTGGTTAAGGGTTGGTTGGTATTCGATGTACGAGTTGGGATCGATTCCTAAATCGCCAGCAGTGGGTGGTTGAGTGCCTCCCGAGCCCGGGCTCGATGTGCCAGAACCAGAGCCAGAGCCGGACCCGCCTAGCGGCGTGGTTCCACCTTGGCTCGACCCGGAGCTTCCCGACCCTCCGTAGCCACCGGAGTCTCCGTAGCCGCCATCTGCAGCACGAGACGTGCCGGCGGCGTCGGTTTCAATTCCCGGCAGGGCACCCATATCCATGGGAACCTCGCCGTCAGGCGTGTAAATATCATGGGTTTGACCGAGGCCACCGTCGGCCTGCGCCGGAATCTGCCCGCTACCCAACGCGTTCTGTACCGTGTCACCGATATCGGAAACGACTTCGTTTTTCCAGGTGTTTACGTCCTTCAGGAGATCGTTAATATCTTTCTCGATGCGCTCCAGTTCTGAGGCGTCGGGCATCCAGTCTTCGAACTGGTTTTTCGCCCAATCCTTAAGATCCTTCATGAACTCTTTGGCGGGATTAAGCTCGTTCAGTTTTTCGTTGAAAGCATCTTTTGCCCAGTCGATGAGGCTGCTCAAAGCAGAGGGAAACAGCCAGGAAAAATCGCCGTTCAGCGCAGCTTCGAGAACGTGTCCCACAAGCATATGAGGTTCCCCTGGGTCCAGCCTGAGGACTCGGTGTCACGGGCCAACTTTGGTCAGCACGATCTCTACTCGCCGATTCTTTTGCCGGCCTTCGGGATTGTCGGAGCCGTCCGGCTTTTTATTGGGAGCTACCGGTTTGGTTTCGCCCCAGCCGCGCGTATTGATGCGAGTGGGCTGGATACCCGAATTCTTGACCAGCCAGTTCTTCACCGAAGCCGCCCGATTCTCGGAAAGCGTCATGTTGTAGGGATGAAGGCCCTTGCCGTCTGTGTGCCCTTCAATCAGCATGGGTGAGCTGGGATAGGCCGCCGCAACTTGTCCGACTTTTCGCAGAGTCGCGTCCGCCTCAGGGCGCAGGGTGTACTTGTCGAAATCGAAAAGCACGTCGGACGCCAGATCGATTCTCAATTCCTGGCCGATTACCTTCGCACCCAGGTCCTCCAGCACTCCGTGGATTCCGCTCGTGACGCCGACAATTTCGCTGGTGACGCCAGTGATATCCAATACCTTCGCTTGTCCGAGCGCCTGACGAGCAGCAGCATTCGTAACCGCGGAATCGGGATCGGGGTATTTGGTCTGGGCCAACGCCAGACCGCCCACAAGCAAGACCGAAAGCAATTTCCAACAGTGGCGTATCGCCATGGTTCCACCCCCGGCTGGCGGTTTATTTGTCCGTGATCGGTATGTCCTCGAATGGTGGCCCAGCCGGTGTAATCAGATTCAGCTTTTTTACGTCGGTGGGAGGTGCCGGAAACTTCGCCCACCAGGTGTAGGTGTCGCCGGGGCCCAATCTTGCGCATACTCCCCGGCTACCGCAGTTGTAGTCAGCTGCGGGCGTTAAATAAGTTCCTTCCGCATCCTTGAGAATGAAATACTTTTTGTTTGCCGCCGTAACGTAAATCCTTTCATACTCCGAGTTTTCGACGAGATACACCTTGGCTTCCTTGCTCGAGTTGTTGCGCAATCGAACTCGAATGGAGAGAACACCCTCCGCTCGCCGGCATTGAATCACCTCGCCGACGACCCCCGCTGTGTTCATGTCTTGACTCTGAATCACGTCAGAGGCCGGAGCCGCAAAGGAGGCCGCATCCGGGCGGGGCGGAGCCGCAGCCGCCGCCACCGTCGTAAGATTAGAAGGCTGGGTCGTCTGGTCAGCTTGAGGTTGTGCGGGCCGGACCATGTTGGACCGCGTTGCGGCGGCCCCTGCGGCGAGCAGATCGATTCTCTCATCGCTTCCGTCAATCGCAACCTGCATCACGCTGTAACGCCATCGTCCGGCGCTTTTTTGCGCAGTCACATAGACCGTGCCCTTGCCCTTAGGACCGGAGATCGGAACGGAGAGGTCGGCATCGCCGGAAGCATTTGAAACATTGACGGACCCGCTAAGCACCCATCCTTCCTCAATAGGCGTGCCGAGTTGCTGCACCACCTGCCGATTCGACTGCGCCATGGCCACCGACGCCTTCGCGACATCGGAACTCCGAATTGCACCCATAATCAGTGCGAAAAACCCGACCATCAGCACTAACCCACCCATGAACAAAGTCGCCAGCAGCCACTTCCAATTTCTGGCCAACCAGCCCCTATGGGTTGGGCTTGTGCTCAGGACTGAAGCGGGCACGGCGGATTGCGGCATTCGGCTCGGCTGTGTGTTCATGGCATTCTCCTTGTCATCGGCGCCGGATTTGGTTCTCTGACTGGCTGTACACACATAACGCGTAAGAGTGCGGTCAAATGGCTCACGTGGACAAACTATTTTTTCTGGGTGTCGGGCTAAGGGACCGTCTGGCAATGGCTTCCCGGCGCTGACGTCGCGTCGTCAGTTTCAGGGCCTTCGAGCCCGCTAGCTCTTGTAAGTCATTGAGGAGAGGCCATTTTTCGAGGAATCGATAAGGCCGGAACGAATATATACTGTGACCCCTGGCGTGGGCGTCGTCGAGGCGCGATCCTTATTACCAGGGCTTGTCATTGTGCTCGTCCAAGATGTGTCGCGGAGGTTGCCGAACCGGAGAACACTTGGATCCATCATCCAGAGACGCAGAAAGGCTTGCCGACAACAATCAGGGGAAAGCCCTGGCCCCAGATGAATGGACTGCTTTGCTGTACTCGGAATTGCGGCGCCTCGCCGGTTACTACATGCAGCAGGAGCGCGGCAATCACACCCTGCAGACGACCGCGCTGGTGCATGAGGCTTATCTTCGCCTGATCGACCAGCACGGGGTTCAGTGGAAAAATCGGAACCAGTTTCTTGCGGTTGCGGCAACTGTCATGCGGCGGGTTTTGCTCGACTACAGCCGAGGTTATCAGGCCGCAAAACGCGGTGGGAACGTCGAGAAAGTGTTTGTACAAGAGACCGCGATCGCCTCCAAGTCGCGGCCTGCAGAGATAGTCGCGTTGGACGAGGCCCTCAGCAAGCTGGGCAAATTGGATCCCCAACAAGCTCATTTGGTTGAGTTGCGATTCTTCGGTGGACTAAGCATCGAAGAAACTGCCGGAGTCCTGGCAGTTTCCCCAGCGACCGTCAAACGCAGCTGGAACGTGGCCAAAGCCTGGCTGGCAAGAGAGTTGGCATGCGGGCGGGACAATCATGTCTGAGAAATGGGATCAGGTAAAAGAGATGCTGGCGCTTGCCCTGGAACAGGAACCCGGAGAACGCAACAGTTTCATCCGGAAGGCCTGCGGCGAGGATGAAGGGCTGCGTGCCGAAGTGGAATCGCTGGCCGCGCATTACAACGGTGCTGACAGCCTGCTGGAAAATTCTCCCGCCGCTAATCTGCCTTCATTTCAGCCCGATCGGTTCGTCGGAAAACGGCTGGGCGCGTATCGTGTGGTTCGTGCAATCGGGCACGGCGGCATGGCCGTCGTCTACCTGGGTGAACGCGATGACGACAATTTCCGGAAATCCGTAGCCATCAAGATGGTGATGCCCGGCCCGAACAGCGAGGAGATTTTTCGCCGTTTCCGCAACGAGAGGCAGGCGCTGGCGGCCATCGACCACCCAAATATCGTGAAGCTCCTGGATGGTGGCAGCACCGAAGAAGGGCTGCCTTACCTGGTGATGGATTATGTCGATGGGATGCCAATTGACCAGTATTGCGACGTTCACCGGCTTTCCATTAAGGAGCGCTTGCAACTGTTTCGCACGGTTTGTTCCGCAGTGCAATACGCCCACGAACAATTGATCATTCATCGCGATCTCAAGCCGGCCAATATCCTGATCACCAGGCACGGCGTACCCAGGCTCCTGGATTTTGGCATCGCTAAGCTGCTAAATCCGGAGTTCTTCCAGACTGCCCTGATCACGCAGACCAACTGGCGCCCGATGACCCCGGAGTATGCGAGTCCTGAGCAGGTGCGCGGCCAATCCGTCACCCAGGCAAGCGATGTCTATTCGTTGGGAGTGCTCCTTTATGAACTGCTGACCGGTCATCGCGCCTATCGTTCTTCCGTGCAGTCGCTTTTGGAAGTGGAGCGAGCGATATGTGAAGAGGAGGCCGAGAAGCCAAGCGCCGTTGTTGGCAGAACCGAAAATCAAACGTCACGGAGCGGTAATACCCAACCTGTGATCACCCCGGAGCTGGTCAGCGCGAACCGGTCTCTCGATCCCGCGGCATTACGGCGCCGGCTGCAGGGCGACCTCGACACCATCGTCATGAAGGCGCTGCGCAAGCAGCCGCAAGATCGTTATGTTTCCGTGGCGGAGTTTTCGAATGATATCGAACGTCACCTGAGCGGCAAACCTGTATCCGCGCGGAAGCTGAGCATCGCCGATCATAGCGGCAGATTTCTGCGCAAGCACAGTGAATCCCTGGCCACCGCGCTGGTTCTTCTCCTGGTGATAGCCGGCCTGATCGCTTGGGAAACACGAGTAATATGGAAGCTCGCGGTTAGGCCAGGCCCGAGTGCAGTTCAGTCCAATGCGCGTTCGTCGGTAGCCGTATTAGGGTTCAGGAATCTCTCCGGCCGCCCCGACACGGCGTGGATCTCAACCGCCCTGTCCGAGATGCTGGCTGCGGAACTGGGGGCCGGCGATAAACTGCGCACGGTGCCGTCTGAAACCGTTGCGCGAGCTAAAAGCGACCTTTCTCTTACCGACACAGAGAGTCTAAGCGCCGACACCCTGGCGCGGATCCGCACCAACCTGGGCAGTGACTTCGTGGTTCTCGGCTCTTACCTCGATCTGGGAAAAACCTCCGGGGGACAAATTCGACTTGACCTTCGTCTCCAGGACGCCGCAAAGGGAGAGACCATTGCCGCTATCTCAGAAACCAGTACTGAGGCAGAGATGCTCGACCTGGTCTCGCGAACCGGAAGACGGTTGCGGGAGGAGTTGGGAGTCTCAAAAGTCTCTCCCTTTGAAGCGACCGGCGTGCGCGCGGCGGTGCCATCAAACCCCGATGCCATGCGTTTCTATGCCGAAGGTCTGGATAAGCTCCGTGTCTTTGATGCCCTTTCTGCCCGAGACCTCCTGGATCGTGCCGCGAGGGCTGACCCTTCTTATCCTCTGGTGCACTCGGCCCTGGCAAGGGCGTGGATAGGCCTCGGGTACAACCAGAATGCCATTGACGAGGCGAGAAAGGCCTTGGATTTGGCCGGCAAACTCTCCCGCGAGAACCACGCGCTGATCGAAGCGCGTTACTACGAGGCCACGAAGAATTGGGAAAAAGCCATTGAAACCTATCGGTCGCTATTTAGTTTCTTCCCGGATTCCGTGGAATATGGCCTTTATCTCGCGAATGCCCAGGTCGGGGGAGAACGAGCCAACGACGCGCTCAATACAATTGCCCAACTCAGAGGTCTCTCCAGGGAAACGAGAGACGATCCTCGAATTGACTTAGCTGAAGCGGAAGCCGCCTATTTATTATCCGACAACAAACGTGTCCTAGCTGCCGCCGAGACCACCATAAAGAAGGCGAACGCCTCGGGAGCAAGGCTTGTGGCGGCACGCGCCCGTCTACTTCAGTGTCGTGCGTTGGCAAGTCTGGGACAACCCCAACCATCGATGTCCGCGGGCGCGGAGGCCGGCCGCATTTATCACGAAGCCGGCGACCCGGGCGGAGAAGCTCAGGCGTTCCACGCTGCAGCCGAAGTCCCTCTGAACCAGGGCGACCTGAAGCTGGCGAAGAGCATGTACGAACAGGCGCTCGCCATCGCCCGCAAGATTGGTGACAGGCGAGCCACAGCTCGCGAACTGGGAAACATTGGTGTGATTTTTGTCCAGCAGGGAGACTTTGCGACCGGCGAGAAGATATACGGAGAAGCCCTCGCGGATTTCCGCGATGTGGGTGACAAGCACGGGATGTCGGTAGTCATAGGAAATACCGGCGACATTTTTCATGCTGAGGGGAAGCTGGGAGATGCGCTAGCTGAATATCGGGATGCGCTGGTTTTGGCGCGCGAGGTGGGACACAAAAGCTCGGAAGGAATTGACCTTCAGCTCATCGGCAACGTTCTGGCAGACCAGGGTGATCTGGGCGGCGCGGTGGAGATGTATCAGCGGGCATCCGAAATCCAGCGTGAAATTGACGACAGCAGCTATTACGCTGGCACTCTGGTTTCCATCGGGCGGGTACGGCGACAACGCGGGGACAGCGACGGGGCAAGAAAGGCCTATGAAGAATCGCTCGCCTTGCGGGAGCGGCTAGGCGAAAAAGGAACGACAGCCGAGACCCAGGTCGCCCTTGCGGAACTGGCCTGTGACTCGGGTCAGCCCACGCAGGCGGAGAAGCTGGCCGCCGGGGCCGTCCGCGAGTTTCAGGTGGAACAGGAAGCGGACAACGAACTCCTGGCGGAGGCGGTTTTGCTGAGGTCGCTCCTTCAACAGGGAAAACTTGATGATGCGCGAAAAGCTGCTGCATTCGGAAATGCGCTTTACGAAAAGAGTAAGGATGTCACGATCCGCCTCCCTTTTGCCATTGAAAGTGCATACGCCAAAGCTGCGGTCAAAGACCTTGCGGGAGCGGAGCGCCTGGCTCGCGACGTGGCCGTTGAAGCTAACAAATTTGGACTGGTTAGAATCCAGTTCGAGGCTTCCCTTGCGATCGGCGAGATCCAGCAAAAGGGCCCGAACAAGGCACAGGCCCGCGTCCGCCTGGTTAAATTGGCGAATGATGCCCGTCCCAGGGGTTTTGAATTGATCGCACGGGAAGCGTCGGTCGCTGCATCGTCGCGAGTCGTGGACTAGGTATCGGAGGCCCCCAACCAGGAGCGGCCCACGAGACGACTTGCACTCGAGCCAACCGAACTACACAGCGGTCGTCCATCGATTGCGATGCACGAAACAGGGATCTTACCTCAAACCAGTGGTCAGGAAGGGCAGCTTCTTGAATGGGCGAAAGAGACGCGACCCCGGGATAGCACCCCTCCAGTTCGGCTACCGTTTCGAAAAAATGTAGGTGCTTCCTATAGATTTGTGCAAGCTGTTCAAGCAAAACGAAATCCGTTTTGTACTCAAGGCAGCGGAGCCTCAATCTCCTCAAGCACCCATTGGTCTGTAGTTTCCAAATGGCAGTCGTACCCGTAAAACCTACCGTGGAAGATGTGCTGGAACAGGCAGGCTCGCTGCCCACGCAGGACCGGATTGCCGGCTACCGGCTGAAAATCCCCGTCCGCAGAAAGGGCCGCGAAGACTTTTACCTGCCACTCGCCCTCTGGATCTGTGGTGTAGCGGTGCGGATAAACTTCGGTGGCGAGATAGTAAATCCCGGTCTTCTTCCCGTTGGCGTTCCTGGCATTCTTGATATAGAGCAGCGTCGGTGCAGCAACGGTGTCAATCGTGGCCATCAAGGTTCTCTCTGGCGCTTTGTCGAGAGTGTGAACGCTAGCTGCGCTTTTACTGATGATTTCGAAATGGTCATGATCGTTGCCGCGATAGAAGGTCAAATAAAAGCGCCCGGAGCGTGGATCGCGGAAGAGGTTCGGGTTCTGGTTGCGCTGATTGGGAACGCTCTGGACAAGCACCTTCTCTTCCTCCAAATGAATGCCGTCCTGTGAAGAAGCGAGGACAATGTGGCTGCTCGGTGTGTCGTAGTCGCGGGTAATTGCAAAATAGAGAGTATCTCTCCGCTTCGGATCTGCTTTCGCGAGGACAGATGGCCAGCGAGCATTTACCCACAACGGATTGCTTTCGTATTTGATCCAGTTGATCAGATCGTTGCTGCGTGCCAGACCGATTCCACGCCCCTCATTCAGCCCATACCATCCCCAATAGCGGAACCCTCCGCGCTTGAGTTCAAGCACACTCATGGTATGCGGGTATTCGTTGCCTTCCCACTGCTGAGCTTCTGCGAGCACGCGACGAGGTGTGCCGAGTTTCAGGTAAGGTACCGCCGCAGCCACTTTGTGCTCCGGCGACGCTTGAGCCTGAGCACATCCCGCTCTGAAAGCGAACCCCGCTAAAAGAAAGCATGAAAGACCACGAAGTCCGAATATCATGAATTCCCCCGCTTCTAGCTGGCGATCGCAGTTGAGTCAGCAACTGCTTTTTTTCGATTGACGGTAGCGTTGCTAATGATCGGTCTAGCCCAGAAGCCAACGCTGAGCACGCATCCAAATGTGAGATAGAGAAACGCAAGCCCTGTGCGCAGGCCAAAGTGATCGCCGATGCGACCGATAACCACGGGTACGATCGCACCGCCCATAATTCCAGTGCTCAGAATTCCGGCGAGCGGCCCGTGATGTTCGGACACGGAATTTAGTCCCAGGGAAACGAGGACCGGCCACATGATGGAAGCGAAGAGGCCTATACCGGGAAAAGCGTATAAGGCCACTCGTGCCGAGCCGAAGAGAGCGGCCGTCAGACATAACAGCGCTGCCCCTGAAAACCCGATTAATACCTTACGGCTGTCAAAGATCTTCAGCAGCACCATCCCGATAAGACACCCTGCCGTAAGCAGTCCCCAGAACCAGGAAACGGCCAAGGCGCCGGTCGTGTGCGGGTCGAAGCCGTGGTATTTCGAGAGAAACTCAGAAATCCAGTTGGCCGTGCCTTGTTCGGAGCCGACATAAGCAAATACGCTAAGGAAGAACAACCACACGATCCGTTTTCTCAGCAGTTCGCCATACATCTCCCACGAACCCGCTCGTTCATCCTCCTTGCGCTCCACCTTCGGAAATCTCGTAAAGACAAGCACCGCGACCATGCACAAGGTGGACACGGCGAAAATCCAATACATGGAAGCCCAGGGAAGACTCGGCGGCGTAACTCTGCCCAGCGTGCGTAACAGGAGATTGCCGCCTTTGGGTCGGTTGCCAAGATTTTCAACCAGGTAGGAATAGACCCTCGGGCTTACAAACGAAGCGGAGCCGAAAATTAACTGAGCGAACGCAGAGTTAAAAGCGAAGTGCTCTTCCCCGCCCGCGACGCGCAATAGCGGGTTGATCGCAACTTGCAACGTCGCCATAGCCGCTCCCATAAGAAACAGTGAGACGATGGCAACGGAATACGCAGGCAGCAGTGCAAAGCTGAGCGATCCCAACGTCCCCACCAGGAATGCTGCAACCATCACCGGTTTCTCAGAGTATGTTTCGACCCAGAATCCGGCAGGAATTGACATCACGCCATACGCTATAAAAAAAGAGAACGGCAAAAGAGCAGCAGCGGTGAGGCTTACTCCAAAGCTGCTGATGATGTCAGGCACGATCGGGCCCAGGATGTTGGTCAGAAACGACATCACAAAGAAGACCAGGAAAACGAGGCCGACCATGTAGCGGTTTCGTACCATCAAGACTCGCCTCTTCGCTATTCCGTCGTTGTGACTTTGGTGGCCAGTTCGAACTTTCCGGGCTCGCGCCCCGCGAGAGCGGCGAGAACAAGTGTAGTCATTTGGACTGGCAAGATTTCGAGAATTGGACGAATGCCGTCATGGTCTGGCAGCCGGAAACATTCCAGCGAGGCTTTCTCCCCAATGAGTTCGGCTCTGCACCCTTCCTGCCTAATATCGGTGAGCAGCCGTAGGTTGAGATCGCGAGTTTTCGCGTCACCCGAAAACACAAGGACAAACGTTTCCTCGCTCAACATCTCGATAGGACCGTGGCGGAAACTGGCACTACTCATGCCTTCGGCGTGAAAATGGTCCGACTCTTTTACGATCAGAGCACCCGTACCGACCGCGGCCAAGGACGCCCCACGTCCTACCAGGAACAAATGCCTAATGTCGTTCAGCTTTTCAGCAAGTCTCAGTACATATTCCTTCCAATCCGCTAAATACGCAGCGACTGCGGGGGCGGCATGCTTCAATTCCCGGCGGCTTTGCTTTACATCGCGCTGGCACAAAATGTCGCCCAGCCACTCCAACGCCATCAAGGCCGTAACGTAGGTCTTGCAGGATACTGAAAACTCGGGCCCCGCCTGCGTAAACAAAGCGGCTGTAGCGTGTTCCACGAGAGGGCTCTCAGGCGTGTTGGTGACTGCGATCACGGCGGAGCGTTTTCGATTCACTGCGGCCAGCCGCACTATTTCCGCACTCTGTCCGGATTGTGACACTGCAACAATCAGTGTTTTCGGGTCGAAAAAGCGATCCCTGTAGTGGACTAGCTCAGAGGTCTCCACCATGATGGCCGTGAAGCCATGACTGATCAGTTGCAAGTTTAAAGGATGGAGCGCGTGAAACGAGGAGCCCATGCCGGTCAGGACTATGCGCTGAAATTTTCCCTTACTCAAGGCCACCGCGAGACCTTGTAGCTCCTTCAAACCGCCCAGCATCTCCAGCGTCTTTTCGAGGGCTTGCGGCTGATTCAGAATATCCCGCAGGTATTCGCCTTTGATCACTCTCAGATCAGGAAGCACTCTGTGCTCCTTTTCCGACAAATCGGTGATGCCAGATTCTTGCCGCGCCGATCAGATTGGCGGCTTCTCCCAGTGAAGCCATCGCCAGTTCGGTTTTTTCGTAGGGAACGAATTTGCAACTTTCAGCGATTATTTTCTGCACGCCTGCAAGAAAGAGGTCAGAGCTTTTCATCACACTGCCGCCCAGAACGATTGCGTCCGGGACAAACAACGTGACCAAATTAGCCAGACCGAGGCCGAGGTAGTAGGTTTCCCTTTCCACTGCGCGCCGGGCCCATTCGTCCCTTTGAACCGCGAGCTCGCAAATTCGCTTTGCTGTTAGTTGGTTGCGGTGTGGGTAACTCGCAGGAGCCTCGCTCTCGAGCCAGGCGACCATGGCGGGACCAGCCGCCAGCGATTCCCAACACCCTCGAAACCCGCATAAACAAGGCGGCCCAGAGGGGTCTATGATGTGGTGGCCGATTTCCGGGTGAGACTGATCGACTCCGCGATATAGTTGTCCGTCAAAAATAAGGCCGACTCCGATTCCCGTTCCAACCGTCACATAAACCAATCTGTTCTTGTCCTTGCCGGCGCCCCACCCCGCCTCCCCAAGAGCGGCCGCATCGGCGTCGTTTTCGATCGCTACTTTTACAGCGAAGATTTCAGTCAAGTCCTGGACCGGGTTCTGGCCCTCCCATTGCGGAAAGAAATTGACATTGCCAATCTCGCCCGTGAGCGGGTACACGGGGCCGGTCGATCCTATCCCGATGCCAGAGATCGTCGTATTTGCTGTCCGTGCCGTCGTTCTGAGCATCTCGCATATGTTCCCAAGCGCGTGAGAATAGCCGAGATCGGCTTCCGTTGGACATTCCTGACACGCAAGAACCTTGCCATCGTCGTCGACCATGCCGACCGCAATCTTGGTCCCGCCGATATCAACCGCTCCTATCACGTGTTTTGCCTCTTCGTTCACAATTGCGCCTAAGTTAACTCTACTGCCACTCGAAAACGAGACCTTCAAAGGCGCCGATGTCGACCTTGAATGTGGCGCCCGCTAATTGGAGCTTCGTAGTCCCTGCGGCCGTAATTCTGGTGACAACATGAAGCGGCACGGAAGCAGTTACAAGTACGCTTTTCGGCTCAGACCCGTGGTTCGTTATGACCGCGTAGCCGTGCGTGCCGCCTCTCAATGCGGATACCTCCACGGAAGGCTGGTCACTGTGGAAGAGCGGTTGAACGCCTGCCCATTCGCGGAATGCTTGGTAGATTCGGTGTGTATTTTCGGGCCTGTCGAACACTGCTGGTGCGGTCGCGAGGTAGCTCTCCAATGGATAAGCACTCAACAATGTCTTGCCTGAGCCCAGCGTGTTGGCGACCAGGGCGGGGCGATTGTCCTGGTCAACCGCGATTACCGTGCCCCCTTTGACTTCTAGAATCGCACCCCACGAGCGCTGCGTTGCAGCAGGCACGGAGTAGTGGAAAGTGTCTCCTACCTTCAAATTGCCTAACGGCGCGACTACTCGTAGAGTGACATCGTCTTTAGGATTTGCATCGACGAGCCGTGCGCCGAATAGTGATTCCATTTCAGGGATGGCCGCGTCCGCAGCAACCGATGCAAAAATCGCCCCTCCTTGTGCGACATATTGTTTCGCCTTCTCCCAGAAGTCCGAATGCACATGCACCAGGAAACTGTCCGTACTGGTCAATGGCGATGGCATCAGCACCAGCGGATGCTTCTGCCAGTCGTCATACTCCCGCGGAAAGTCCGCCTTCATGCCGGCGCGTCGCGACAGTATGAACGACGACAGCCACGACCCCGTGAGCCAAAGATTTTCCTCGCTAAAATTGGGCTGTGATTGCCCTGCCACATTGGCGCCTTCATCCGTCGAGACGTAGGGAACAACCTCGGGCCCGGTCAAACCGAAGTGCGAGAAGTCCCCATGCGGCTTTGACCACTCGTAAGGAACGATGATCCCGGCTTCCGCCGGAGCCGGCTCAATTCCGGTGAGATCGAGTTTGGCAACGATGTTTTCAAAATCTCGAAACATCTTTGCCGAGGCCCGCTCCCTGGCGTCCCAAGTGGTCAACCCAAATTGGGTTTCATGGGGAGAGCGCAGGTAGGGAACCTTGTGGAACTGTTCCGGCGCCGCGTCGGTATAACACCAGATCAGGAACCCGTTCGCTCCGCCGCCCAGCCCCGAATAAAGACTAGTTCGCAGGAACTTTGCGATCTCATCCGGATCATACTGAGCGCTCGAGGCGCCGATTTCCTGCACCATGGCTGGATGCCCCGCGCTGCCCGATAAAGCCGTCTCGAACGCCGAACCATAGGTGCCGCGTTCAGAGAGCATGGCATCAGGAAAAAGTTTCGGCGCATAAATGGAGTAGGGATGCACACTGAAGAAATCGACTTCCTCGCGGACATTATCCGGGCGAAACGCGCCGCGTCCCACATCCTCCATGCTCGTTCCCACCACAATCGGATGTAGTGAGTCGTAACGCCGGATCGACCAGGAAAGCAGCCGGGTCCAGTTGATCGCCATCGCGTCGGTGGTGCTGTCGGCGGCGATCCAAAATGGCGGCTCGTCAGTCAGATCCCAGCCGAGAATCGCAGTCTCCTTTCCGTAGCGGCGCGCCAACTCGGCCACATGATCGGTCTCGATCCTTAACATTTCGGGATCAGAATGGGGATGCCTTCCCTGCCGGTACGGCACGTCCCAATAGGCCTCCCCTACTTCCCCGCCAATGAGCAGACAGGGATGCAAATAAATCTGATAGCGGTGAGCGAGAGAGATCAAGAAATCGAGTTTGCGAAAAGCTTCGGGGTTGTAGTCGCCTGGACGAGGCTCGATCCATGCCCAAACGAAATCAAGTCGGACGGTATTGAATCCGAGTTCGTGCATACGCGCAAAATCTGCCTCGATCGCCTTTGGGTCCCATTGCGTGGGCCATTGCATTGCCACCTTTGCCGGCACCCAGTTGGCACCCACGGGAATGAAGCGATGACCGTCATGCGAAAAATAGTTGCCTTCCAGGCGAACCGCAGGAAGACGTGAGGCAATGGAATGCGCTTCCTCAGGGGTGTGCCCCTGCGTGCTCGCCGATTTGCCAACCTCATCCGCAACCGAAGCGCACACCCACAGCCAAACGAAGACAACTAAAAACAGCAGTCGTCCGGCACGACGAAACGATGCCGTAGTATTTTCGATTCTCATGTACACTCCGTCGGACTCAGGCGTGCGCGGGCATCCCCACAATGTTGCCGATGAACCAGCGATTCACAGATTCGTGTGCCTAGCACCGTAGTAGTACTCCTACAGAATCCCCCGGTCCCGGAGCGACTCGCGCAGTCAGGAGTTCTGCGAGATTCGTCGCTTCATCCGCCTGGCACCTTGGAGTTCGCTGGGGAACAACTGCCTTGAGAGAATGGACTGTATCGAAGTTCTCATACTCGTGCAACTTTCCAGTTGCTAGAGGCTTTACCTATCCAGCCTGTTCATGGCAAGGGACAGGTTCAGCCTGGTAGATGAATGATACGAAGGCCCTCACCCTGCGTCGGCGAGCGTATGGCAGGTAATTTGTAGGGACCTTCTGAGGATTAACAGCCCAATCGATGATTCGACTACCGCACCGCGAACAGCCCCAATTCGGCAAATTGGACGATTAAAGACGAAGCACACCTGCGTATGCCCTGCAATTTCCAGACCCGGGATGAGTGGATGGTATGTCCCGATCTCGACAGTCAGGTTTGTATTCTTGATCGCGAGTTCAACGTGGTTGCGCAACTTGGAGACGGAAAGGCAGAGAACGGCGAAGTCGGGCCGCGCCGCAGCCAGTCACGCTCCCAATTTACTCCGGGAAAATTCATCGCGCCCCACGATGCCATCTTTCTCCACAATGGCGACATCCTGGTAGCGGAATGGTTGCCGATTGGGCAAATCACGCTCTTGCGCAAGGTGTAAGGGCAATTTTGGATTCTACGAAAGTAAATTCAAAATACCAATTTGCCTACTAAGGATTCGGGGACGGAGGTCCCGGTTGGAATCGCTGTTTGGCCGGCGTAAACGTGCTTTAACTTCGGCAGGACGGCGATGGCGGGCAATGCTGCAGGTGTGATCGGCGTGCCGAAAACACTCAACGATTCGAGTTGATCAAGGCGGCCTAGCCCTTGCACCGTGGTGTCGGTAATCCTGGCGTGCATGAGCCGCAGGACGCGTAGTCGCTTCATGGCAGCGATAACGGGCAAAGACCGGTCGGTGATCGCCGTGCGAGAGAAGTCGGCTGCCGCAATATGTTCAGCCACCGGGGACAAGGCTGCTAAATCGCTGTCCCCAAACTTAGATCCCAGGATAGAAGCGTTCAGCAGCAGATCGGCAGAGCCTCGTGACTCGTAGTCCAAAATGTTCGGGAATCGCTTTTGCAACTGGGCAACCGCGGACGCAACCCCTGCCCGCAATTTTGTGACGGCGGCCGCATCGACCTTCTCGAAGGTCACCAGCCTTCACCAGCGACCGCTTCGGCAGAAAGCGGGTCCTGATTGCGGCCGCTGCGTTATTCACGGCTTCGTCGCTCGGGTCGGCGCTGCCGCGCAACCTCCCGGAGTTCGTGGTCGCACGGGTTCTGGGCGGTCTAGCCATCGGAATCGCTTCGACCCTCTCGCCTCTTTATATTGCGGAGATCTCCCCGGCAAAGACTCGCGGTTTGATGGTCAGCCTCAATCAGCTCGCGATTGTCGTCGGCATCCTGCTATCGTACAGCGTCAACTACCTGCTCACCGGCACCGGACCAGCCAATTGGCGATGGATGTTCGCATCTGCCGCCATCCCATCGATCTGCTTCCTGATTGCGCTGTTTTTCATTTCCGAAAGCCCGCGCTGGCTGGTGCAGAAAGGCAGAGACCGCGAAGCGGAGCGCTTCCTCGGACAACTGGTCGGCTCAGAAGCCGCTGGCACAGAAATGGAGGCCATTCGGGATGCCATCGCCGAAGAGAGTGGGAACCTCCTCGATCCCGCTTTCAGGAAACCGTTGGTGGTCGCGATTCTGATTGCTCTGTTCAGCCAGTTCACCGGCATCAATACCATCATCTACTACGGATCGCTGGTCTTTCTGGAACACGTGCCTCATCAGACCGCTACCACGGCACTTTGGGCCAACGTCGTCATCGGGGCGATCAATTTCATCGCCACGATTCTGGGAATGTCTCTCATTGATCGCGCCGGTCGAAAGCCTCTGCTGATGTCGGCTTTCGCGGGAATGGCTTTGTCCCTGATCGCGGTGTCTGCGGCTATTCACATCCAGGCATCGGCAATTGTGGTCCTGATTTTTGTCCTTACCTACGTGGCCTGTTTCGCGGTAGGCGTGGGCACGGGGACTTGGGTGGTGATGGCGGAAATATGTCCCACTCGAATTCGAGGAAGGGCCATGTCGGTCGCAACCATCTTCATGTGGTGCGGGACTCTGCTCGTTACGCTTACCTTTCTGTCACTAGTGAACGCCCTTACTGCTCCGGGAGCCTTCCTGGTGTATGCCGCGGTTTCGATCGCTGCCTTCCTTTTTGTATGGCGTCTGGTGCCGGAAACCAAAGGCCGCACCCTGGAAGAAATCGACCGCTGGTGGCGGGATTAGTCGACTATCCACGGCGGGAAACTGACTGCAGGGCTAACCCTGGCTGTGATCTCACTATGGGTCCCGCCTTCTTGGCTATTACTGTTCGAAAGTGCCCTTCTGGAGGATAATAGAGCTCCAAAACAGGGCTTCCGCATGCCCTGCGAAAGCTGCGGCGAGAGCATTTTGGCATGCATTCATCTGGTGCTGAGGCGAGTATCGAGTCCGTCCCCCCGCCGAACCGGGAAGAAATACCACCAGAAGATCCGCCGGGACGCAGCTCTGCGTTTAAGCGACCTTCACGCCGCATCCTGATTGCGGCCGTGATAACGCTAGCGGTCGGCGCCCTTCTGGTGGCAGCTGCCAGTAAGAAACACTCGTTGACCACGACTGCCACGCACTCTTCCCTTGCCCACACCGATTTAAGTCAAGCTTTGCGCCTCAAGGGCACAACTGAGGCCGTACAAAGCCGTTCCATTCTGGCCCCTGCCTTAGCAGGCCAGCAGGTGAGCACGCTCACCATCACGAAGCTGGCGCTCTCCGGAGCCCATGTAAAGCGGGGAGATTTGCTGGTAGAGTTCGACCGCCAAGTGCAGATCCGGGATTTTATGGACAAGCGTGCGGAATACAGCAAGCTGGTTGACCAGGTGCTCGAGGAGCAGGCAAAAGAAAACGCGGCTCGCGCCAAGGATGAAACCGAGATGAAGCAGGCAGAGGGTGAACTGGGCAAGGCGGAGCTCGAAATGCAGAAGGTCGAGACTCTCTCGCGTATCGACGCCGAAAAAGCCCAGGAGCGCCTTGAGGAGGCGAAGGCCACACTGCAACAGCGTCGTGAAACCTTCGATCTAAAACGCAAGGCGGCGCAGGCAGCGATTCACATCCTGGAAATTCAGCGGGACCGCAGCCGTGAAACCATGCTGCACGCCCAGGCCAACGCCGACCTGATGCTGATTCGCTCGCCGATTGATGGCGTCGTCGTTCTGAACACCATCTGGAAGGAGGGGAGGATGGGAGAGGTTAAGGAGGGCGACCATCTCAGGCCGGGGGTTCCTTTCATGCAGGTGGTCGATCCATCCGTGATGCAGGTGCGCGTGCTGGCCAATCAGCAGGACTTCCTGGGGCTGCACATCGGTCAGCCCGCCAGAGTACATCTCGATGCGTATCCGGAGCTGGTATTTTCAGGCAAAGTGGAGGAAATGGCTCCCATCGGCAGGAGCGGAGACTTCTCTTCCACACTTCGTACCTTCACGGTCATTTTTTCACTCGCGGGTAACGATGCCAAGTTGATGCCCGATCTTTCTGCCGCGGTGGATGTAGATCTGGCAGCGCGAGGCGAGCCTGTGGGCGGTTCACGATGATTAACGGGATGATGATTACCGGGATCAGGCAATTGTGGACAAAGCGGAAAGCATGGATCGTGGTCATTGTGTTGCTGGGGAGCGGCGCAGTGTTGGGCGCTGTCCGATATACCAATCGGTCGCCCGCAGTTCCGATCTTTGAGGTGAAACGCGGAGAGTTGATCGATTCCGTACAGCTCAGAGGGGAAATCAAGGCCCTGAAATCGTTGACGATTACGGCGCCGGCTGAAGTGGGTGACCTTCAAATCATAAAAATCGCGCCGGACGGCACTCAGGTGAAGCAGGACGATGTTGTCGTCGAGTTTGACAAGACGAAAACCGTGCAAGATCTGGCGCAGTTCCGGTCCGCTTTGAAGTCCTCACAGGCAGAAATCGACCAGGCACGTGCCAAGGCGCATCTGACTGAAGAGGACGATCTGACAGAAGTAATGAAGGCCCGGTACGAGGTCGAGAAGGCCAAGCTCGACGCCAGCAAGGAGGAGATTGTCTCCAGGATCGACGGCGCCGAGTCGAAGTTGAAGTTGGCCGACGTTCAGCAGAAGTTGCTGGAGTTGGAAGCCAAGCTGAAATCCGATCGGGCGGTGAGTCAAGCGACCATAGAGAGTAAGACTCAGGCCAGCCAAAAGGCAGCCTATGACGTACAGCGTGCTGAACACGCACTGACCACCATGACCTTGCGGGCGCCGTCGGCGGGAATAATCAGCCTGCTAATGAGCTGGCGCGGTGACAGCGAGGAGCCGTTTAAACCTGGGGACAGGGCCTGGCCGGGCGCGCCGATAGCGGAGCTACCGGACGTCTCAACCCTGCGGGTTTCCGCCAGGGTCGATGAAACTGAGCGCGGCCGGCTGGCCGTGAAGCAAACGGCCACGGCCCAACTGGATGCCATCGCGGATCGTCAATTCAGTGGACACATCGAGCGCATCGGTACCCTCGCCTCCACAGATTTTTCCGGGGGATGGCCCTTTCCCAGGAATTTTGATCTTGAGGTCGCACTGGATCAAACCGATCCGCGATTGAAGCCCGGTATGGCAGTGCAGCTGACCGTGGTAGTGGGCCGAGTTCCGGATGCTATCACCCTCCCCGTCCAGGCATCGTTTCAGAGATCAGGTCAGACCGTGGCCTACGTGTGGGCCGGTTCAAGATTCCAGGAGCGAGTGATCGAAGTTGGACGGAGGAGTGGTGATCGCATTCTGGTGGAAAAAGGTTTGCGCCCAGGCGACCGGGTGGCCCTGAAGGATCCGTTGGCAAAGGAGTGAATCAACACCAATGAACCATCGGCGTAGCATCACGTGGGGAGCGCTCACGCTGATTGTTTTTGCTGTCATCGGTATGCTGGCTTTCGCGCGCCGGACCAGTCTTACGGCAACGGACGGCAAGATTCCAGTCGCTCTGGTTCAGCGCGGAGACCTGGATCTCAAGGTTTATGCCACGGGCGAATTGCGCGCCAGCCATTCGCTGGTCCTGACGGCCCCGGCCATTGGCGGCGGAGCCCTCCAGATTACCCGGCTCCTCCATACCGGTACCCCTGTCAAGAAGGGCGACATCGTCTTCGAATTCGATCCCAGCGAACAGAACTACAAGCTGGAACAGAACCGCTCCGAACTGATGGAGGCCGAGGAGGAGATTACCAAGGCAATGGCTGATGCCGAGGTGCAGGCAGCGCAGGACAAAGTAGAGTTGCTTAAAGCCCGGTTTGACGTGCGGCGAGCCGAGTTGGATGTCCAGAAGAACGAACTTGCGAGTGCAATCGAGGCCAGGAAGAATGAGCTCGCCCTGGAACAGGCAAAAGGGGTCCTGGCGAAGCTTGAACAGGATCTCAAGTCGCACACGGCTTCGGGCCAGGCTACGATCTTGCTGGCTCGCGAGAAACGAAACAAAGCGAAGCTGGCCATGGACCAGGCGCGAACGAACATTGACAACATGCGCGTTCCTGCGCCCATGGAGGGACTGGTCGCCATTGAAAGAAACAGTGACGCTATGGGAGGCATGGGTTGGCGCGGCATGTCGGTGCCCGAATTCCGGGCGGGGGACCAGGTCGAGCCCGGCACTGCCATTGCCCAGGTGATCGATGCCAGAGAGATGGAGCTGACGGCTAAAATCGGTGAGCGCGACCGCGGCAACATTAAGATAGGACAATCGGCAGAGGTTACGTTCGATGCGCTGCCTGGCCAAATCTTTCGTGCGACTGTCAAGACTGTCGGCGGTATGTCCCAGAGGGAATTGTTCGCATGGGACACGGGTGGGAAATTTGACGTTTTCATTCAACTGCCAAACTCAGACTCACGCTTGCGTCCCGGCTTGACCGCTCGAATTGTGATTTTGGGAGACCACAGAAAGGACGTGCTCTCGGTTTCCCGGCAAGGGCTGTTCACGAGAGACGGTAAACGCGTTGTCTACGTGGAGAACGGAAAAGACTTCGAACCGCGCGAAATCAAGATTCAGAGCGAGAGTGAGAGCCGAGCTGTGATCGAAGGCCTGAACGCAGGAGCGAAGGTGGCATTGGTGGACCCTACTGCGCCAAGAAAGGGAGACAATCCGGGAGGTGCGGCACAGGACGCAGGCGGAGGGGCACACTAAATGTCTACGGTCACGCCGGCCCACGACAGACGTGCGCTTTACGGATACCAGCAATGGGCTCCGGATGTGCGTTTAGGACTACAGAACCTCCTTCTCCATCGACTCCGCTCGTTGCTGACCATGCTGGGCATGATCTTTGGAGTCGCGGCGGTGGTCTCCATGCTCTCGATTGGCGCGGGAGCGCGGCAGAAGGTGATGGCTATGATCGAGCAGATGGGAGTACACAATCTGATTGTCGAAGCCAAAGAAACCTTCGATTTTCAGGCTCATCAGAAGATACGTAAGCTCTCGCCCGGACTTACTTTGCAGGACTATCGCGTGATTCGCGATGACGTCGGCGATATTGTCGCCTCCACGCCCCGCAAGCGATTTACCCCTTCCAAGATCATCCCGAAATCTCAGCAGGATATTCCGGTGGTCTATGGAGTGAGGCCGAGTTACAAAAGTATTGCGGGTCTTCGTGTGGTGGAAGGCCGGTTTTTTGACGAGAACGATGAGAGTCAGGCAAAACCGGTCTGCGTCTTGGGAGCGGGGGCGGCGTCGAGTCTGTTTGGAGCGTCAAATCCGATCGGCCAATACGTCAAGGTTGACGAACAGTGGTTGCATGTCGTCGGCGTCGCGGGCCCTCAGCTGAGCTCACAAACCGACGTAGCGGGAATACCCTCGCAAGATCTTAATAACATCATCTATATACCGCTGAACGCCGCGGTTCTTCGTCTGGAGAATAGCTACAGCTTCTTGCAGGACGAAATTGACGGAATCTACCTGAACCTGCGCGAGAACGAGGATATGGCCGGAGTTGCGCAGGTGGTTCGCGCTGTCCTCAATTCGTCGCACCACGGAGCGGCCGACTACAGCATCATCGTGCCGGCCGAGTTGCTGGCTGAACAAAAGCGAACCGAGCGGTTGTTCAATGCCGTCATGGTTGCGATTGCTTCCATCTCGCTGCTGGTGGGTGGGATTGGGATCATGAATATCATGTTGGCCAGCATCCTGGAACGGACGCGAGAGATCGGGCTTCGCCGTGCCGTCGGCGCCCGCCAGTCCGACATTATTCGCCAGTTCGTGGTGGAGGCGATGATGATTTCATTTGTTGGCGGAAGCTTCGGCATTGTGTTCGGCTTTTTGATGTCGCGCATGATCGCCTGGCTTGCCGGATGGTCCACCATCGTCACCGCGAGCTCTATCCTTTTGGCGTTTGTGGTGTCGATCACCGTAGGGCTGGTCTTCGGGATTTATCCCGCGATGAAAGCCGCGCGTCTGGACCCCGTGGAAGCAATTCGTTACGAATAAATAACGTCGATGCGAGATGGCGCCATGCTCGTCGTACGGCGTTGGCATCGCTGGCAACGACACTCTGGAGGATCGGGATGAAGTTCTATCGCCTTGGGATCTCCTTCTTGTTTTTAGCCCTTTCGATTCTGCCGGCGGAAGCACAGAGTCGTGAGACGTACCATGGCCTGCTGACCCAGAAGGTGCGTTCGGACAAACTGCCGGGACCACAGCATCTGGGCGACTACGTCTCCGAGGGCAAGCTGCGCCTCAGCTTGCGGGATGCTGTTTTGCTCGCGCTCGAGAACAACAGTGAGGTGCGAATTGACGAGGCGCAGGTCGAAACCAGCAAATTCGCGCTGCTGGGAAGCTATAAGCCCTTCGATCCTAAGCTGCTGGCCATGTTCAGCGCAGATCGTGCTTCCTATACAGGGTTCAGCCTGACGCAGGGTGTGGGCAATTCAGGGTCTTCTTCATTCACCGATCTAACCCACACAGGTCAGCTCACCTACAAGCAGACCTTTCAGACCGGAACAGACCTGTCGGTCGATCTCATAAGCACCCGATATTCCAGTAACAGTGACTTCTTCTTTATCAATCCATATTTCAATACGGTTTTGACCCTGACACTTACACAGCCGCTGCTCCGCAATCGTGGGACGTTCGCGAACCGCGCTCCCCTGGTGATTGCACGCAGGGCTGTGCAGCAATCGCGGGCCAACTTCGAAATGCAGGTGAGCGAAATCATCCTGGACCTGGTGAAGCAATATTGGGGCGTGGTCAAGGCGCATGGCAACCTGGAAGTTGATCGAAAATCACTCGAAGCGGCAGACGCCAGCTACCAGCGGGACAAGCGCGCCCTGGAGTTGGGCGCCTTGCCGCCATTGAATATCTATGTTTCAGAATCCGAAGTTGCATCGCGGCGGGTGCAGATGATTCAAGGGGAATACGCTCTGAAGCAGGCGGAGGACACCTTGCGTCTCACCATCGGCGCGAACCAGGATAATTATTTCCGGGCGCTCGACCTGGACCTGACCGAAAAGCCGGAGCCGGAAGGCGAGTTGCTAAACATCGATGCGGCAACCGCCCTGCAGGAGGCTCTGGCCCAGCGGCCGGAGGTCAAGATGACGGGTTACGCCCTCGACAATGACGATACCAGTCTTCGCCTGGCCCGCAATCATCTCCAGCCCGATTTGTCTCTGGCCGGCAACTACCGCAGCTACGGAATAGGTGGCAATCAGTTCAGTTTCACCACGGGTCAACTGATCTCCCGGGGAGGGCTGGGCTCATCGCTGAGTCAGCTCTTTGGTTTCGGTTTCCCCGGCTACGGCGCGTCATTGACCTTGAATCTGCCGGTTAAGAACCGCGCCGCCCAGGCGGACATGGGCAGTGCGCTGGTGTCGCGCCATCACGATCTCTACCTGGCTCAGCAAGTTCGTGAGCAGATCACATTCGAGGTAAGCGATGCGGTCCATCAACTCGAACTCGGGAAGCTTACCCTGGCGGCAGGGAGAACCGCATTGGATCTGGCGCAGAAGGCCCTTGCGGCCGCACAGCGCAAGTACGAATTGGGTGTCGAGACCATCTTCTTTGTTCTGGACGCGCAGACCAAACTGGCCCAGGCCGAATCCAGCCTGCTGGAGGCCCAGGTCAATTACCAGGTAGCGGTCGCTCTGGTCGATCACGCCACGGCAGGCCTGTTGCAGCCTTATCACGTGCAGATTGCAGAGCTGTCGCAATAGGCTTGGAACTGGCCTCGGGTGAATACCGGGCCTCGCGTACTGGCTCAGTTTTGGAATTGCGGCCCTCACCAGGCGAGTCTTCCTGAGCGCCTCGCCTCTTCGCGAGCGAAGAGACGGGCTCGCTCAGGATGACTCCGCGGCAGAGTCACGTTTTTCAAACTGAACCACTCCGGGCCTCGCCAGATCTACACCGTATGTGTTTCAATGTGAAACGCCTCCACCCCAGAGGAACTTTCGATGACGTACGCATTCCATAGGCTCGCGATATCGGCCTTCTGCCTGGTCTCCTTCCTTCTGCCAATGGGTTGTCGTGCGCAGGCGGGCACTCCTGCTTCCCCCGAACGAAAGTGGGACCTGGCATGGAGCGACGAGTTCGGTGGATCGAATGGGTCACGCGTGGACCCGGCCAAGTGGGTCCTTGAGGTCGGCGGAGGGGGATGGGGAAATGAGGAACTCGAGTACTATACAAACCGGTCGCTGAATTCCCACGTCCAGGATGGAAACTTCGTGATTCGGACGCAACGGGAGAAGTACAAGGGACAGGACGGAGTGACCCGGGACTACACTTCGGCCCGGTTGAAGACCTTGGGCAAGTTCTCCCAGACATACGGTAGATTCGAGGCGAGAATGAAGATTCCGTACGGGCAAGGCCTGTGGCCCGCTTTCTGGATGATGGGGGACGATATCGACCGGGTTGACTGGCCGGCTGGCGGTGAGATTGACATCATGGAAAATATCGGCAAGGAACCGTCCATGGTTCACGGCACCATCCACGGCCCAGGATATTCCGGCGGCGATGGAATCGGGGCCTCCTATACATTGCCTGCTGGAAAAAGATTCGCGGACGACTTCCACATTTTTGCCGTGGAGTGGGAGCCCAATGCAATCCGTTTTTATGCGGATGGTCATCTTTACCAGACCGTGACTCGGGCAGATATTCCTCAAGGATGACGGTGGGTGTTCGATCATCCCTTTTTCCTGCTGATGAATGTGGCGGTGGGAGGTAGCTGGCCGGGCAGTCCGGATGCGTCCACAGTTTTCCCACAGACCATGCTGGTGGACTACGTCCGGGTGTACCGGCGATCGGGCGAGTAGCGAGGGTTCCGCGGGCGCACGAGTGTTTGGGAGCAACTTCTTTTCACATCAGACTGGGAGCAGCTGATACCGAATGATTCGAAAATTAAGCCCAGCAGTCGTCCTTTGTCTCGCGCTGGCCTGGCATCCGTTGGCAGCGCAGACCGGGACCGCATCCATTTCTCATTCCGCCGTGCCGGTTCGTACTGGCATTTATGACGCCGGCCTTGACGCCAAGGTGGAAGCTCTTCTAGGCAAGATGACGCTGGAGGAGAAAGTTGGCCAATTAGTCCAGTATTCAGCCGGCCAACCGACTGGCCCGGGTACGGGGCGTACGGACTACAACGACATGATAGCCAAGGGCCAGATTGGCGCCTTGTTCAACATTTCGACCGCGAAAGAGACCACCGCATATCAGCGCATTGCAGTGGAAAAGTCGCGATTGCATATTCCAATTGTCTTTGGGCTGGATGTAATCCACGGTTTCCGAACTGAGTTCCCCATCCCGCTGGGTCTGGCGTCAACCTGGGATCCTCCACTGGTGGAGAAGGCGGCCCGTGTCGTGGCCAGCGAAGCTTCAGCAACCGGGATTCGCTGGACGTTCTCTCCCATGGTGGATATCGCCCGCGATGCCCGTTGGGGCCGGATGGCAGAAGGTGCCGGAGAAGACCCGTTTCTGGGTTCAGCGATGGCTGCGGCCTACGTTCATGGATATCAAGGTTCGCGACTTGATGCAGCGGATAGCATTGCCGCCTGTGCCAAGCATTTCGTCGGGTATGGCGCGGCCGAGGGCGGACGCGACTACAACAGTACCGAAATCTCCGAGCACACGCTGCGGCAGGTCTATCTACCTCCGTTTCAGGCCGCTGTGAACGCAGGCTCTGCAACCATCATGAGCGCGTTTAACTCGATCAACGGCGTTCCCGCCTCTGCCAATCCGTTCACCCTTACCCAAGTTCTGCGCAGGGAATGGGGGTTCCGCGGCGTCGTCGATAGCGACTGGACTTCGATTTTGGAGACTATCGCGCACGGTACCGCCAACGACGGGATAACGGCGGCCCGCAAAAGCTTTCTGGCTGGCGTCGATATGGACATGGCCAGCAGCCTCTATCACGATCATCTGGCTTCGTTGGTGGGTTCCGCCCAGATTCCGCAGGCAAATTTAGACGAGGCCGTGCGGCGGGTACTGCGGCTCAAGTTCGCGCTGGGTTTGTTTGAGCGCCCTTACGCCGATGAAGCACACGAAGCCGAAGCCATGTTGCGACCCGAGAGCATCCTGCTGGCGCGAACTGCTGCCGAGCGGTCGCTCGTACTCTTGAAAAATGATCCCGCGCCTGACACGCCAATACTGCCCCTTTCCGGCAACCTTCAGGACATCGCTCTGATCGGGCCACTGGCCGATGACCCGCCGAACATGCTGGGAGCATGGGCTGGGCTGGGCCGGGCTGAGGACGTGGTCTCGCTGCACGCTGCACTCGCCAAGCACGTCGGCGAGCAGCATCTGTTTCACGTCAAGGGTGTTGGCATCACGGGCGGGACCGACGAAGACCTGGCTTCTGCTGTGGAAGCAGCCCGCAAGGCGGCCGTCGTAATTTTGGCGCTCGGCGAAGATGCCGGCGAAATGACTGGAGAGGCTGCCTCGCGAGCCAAGCTCGGATTGCCTGGACGCCAACAGGAACTGCTCGAGAAAGTCGTCGCCACGGGCAAGCCGGTGGTTCTCATTCTGTTTAGCGGACGGCCGCTCACGCTCCCCTGGGCGTTTGAGCATGTTCCAGCAGTGCTGGCAGCTTGGTTCCCGGGCATCCAAGCGGGACCGGCGTTGGTGCGCACGCTCTACGGTGAGTCCAATCCCAGTGGCAAGCTGGTGGTGAGCTGGCCTCGCAGCGTCGGGCAGGAGCCTCTTTATTACAATGCGCTGAATACAGGACGTCCCGCCGGCAAGGCTGACCTTGGCAAGCCCCCCAGTACCAGTGACGACAAGTTTTTGTCGCGTTACATTGACGAGCAGAACAGCCCGCAATTCCCCTTCGGCTACGGTTTTTCCTATACCACCTTCCGTTATGAGGGCACCGAACTCAATGAGAAACAATTGAAGGCCCCCACTCTTCAGGCTGAGCTTGCCGGTGGCAGCCAGCCCAGAACCGCGTTAACCGCCAGTGCGGAAGTCACGAATACGGGTTCGCGTGCAGGTGAAGAGGTCGTACAGATCTATGTACGCCTGCAGGGGACAAGCGTCGCTCAGCCAGTCCGCGCCTTGAAGGGATTCCAGCGTGTCTCCCTGGCCCCAGGTGAGACAAGAAGAGTAACGTTTGCCCTGGCGCC
>Ga0326726_10000043_pt1 | contig 110248 bp, 107 predicted proteins | sample MHFenrmetagenome_2_FD_207603 | JGI IMG/M metagenome (GOLD analysis project Ga0326726, IMG submission 207603) | Lab enriched peat soil microbial communities from Michigan Hollow, Ithaca, NY, United States - MHF15MN | ecosystem: Environmental > Terrestrial > Soil > Wetlands > Peat | place: USA... | reverse complement strand
TCAGTTCACCGCGCATGCGTCTGCTCCGTTGATTTGGGCCACCGCATTTTATCGCGATGGAGAGGCATCATGAAGTGGGTTTTTCAGCAACCTGCTAGATCAATCTTAAGAAAGTATAGGTTGTTCCGATGCCTCTCTGCATTATTAAGAATTGATAATCCTTTTTTATATGCGGTGGCGGCCTGATGTACAGGCAGTCGAGAGAGAACATTGTGGATTAGCCAGTACTGGATGGGCTTGAGCTTTCTTGATGGCTGCATTATTAAGCGCTCTCCGCCAGAGCGTTTTTTTATTCGAAAATGTTTTACAAGAACATAGGAATTCCTTATAGGCGCTTTGATCTCATCAAGCGGCAAAGACAGATCAGCAGCTATAAACTCACTTAGTTTCATAATATCGAGCGGGACTATTTTTTAGGTGGTAACTCCTAAATGCAGCAGCGACATCGTAAATATCGAAGGTGTATTTCAAGTAGAGCGAAGTTGAGTTACTGCGCCAGAGTTTAAGCGGTAGAACTTGATTGATTGCGCCGAACTCTTTAAGCATATAAAGATGATGCGATACATCTTTATAATCACCCTTACCAAAAAGAAAAATTAAAACCTTAATAAAATCAGCGTATGTGATTGGCCCAACAAGATACACAAGGTCATGAATAAATCGGATTGCATTCTTATTAAAGCTTTCCTTTGGATCACAATCATGAATTGTTAGTTGTGCCTGTTTCCGCGGCACTGCGTTCTGAAAGATATTATGAAGATGCCCGAAGGTTTCTCCTATGGCGTCTGTTCTAGTTACTCCATCGGCCGACATCTTGTAGTGGATAATTCTTTCATCTCCGGCTTTCTCACGAATGGCCTGAAGAGGGCCATCGTTTATGAACGATTTGCTACCACGAAATTCCTTATCGTTGATGACAATTAATTTGTCGCGCAATGCGGTGTGAGAAAAGGCCCCTAATTCACAAAAGGCACCACTACCCTCAAGAACAATCAGAATTTTGTCTGCGAAATCGGATATGAGGTGTTCAATGTCCAGAAGGTTCTTCTTCTCTCCTGAGTGACGTAACTGTTCGAAGAACCTCTCAACAACAAAGATATTCACATCTGGAAGATGCTTTCTCGCAAAATCAAGCAATGCTTGGCGACGCGCAGATATCCCACCGCTGGGTTTGTTGGCGCCACACAGAAATACAAATTGCGTGACGTCGGCTGGACAGTAAATCTGCTTGCTTTTGAGAGCAACACGAAGCCTTTCAAGCACCCTTCGTGTTGCGCTTGTTGGTGAAGCGAGAAATAGCCGCATAACTCCCTGGCCTACTTTGATGCGCGCGTTGTTTTCGGAACCGAAACATCGCTGACTGGCGATGTTTCGGTTCCGAAAACAACGCCAGAAGCGTAAAAATATTAGGCAGGATGTGACTCACATCCCGATGGGCTTTCGCCCACATTTGCTAGGCCGATTGAACGATATCGTCTGTGCATAGTTAATGCAATACGGCTACCAAATATTTGGTTGGGCGTAACCGGGGCAGATCACCGACCGGAAAAGGTGACAGATTTATTTAATTCCAAAAACATCTTTACCCCCGATCTACTGAACCAATAACGAAGATACAGCATCAACGGGCCGCTTCGGCAGCAATATGCCCAGCAAACGAAGCAACGAATGCTCTAAGACCGGTGATCTTACTGAGGTCGCTGTAATTCCCGGTTTTGGCAGCGGACCTCGGTGAACCGATGATCGTGGCCGCCGTGTACAACTGCTCCTGAATCAGCTTCTTGCAGAGGATATTGTAGCGGTCGAGATAGGATGCTGACTGAAACTCTTTGGATACGGCGAAATGTGGCGACGAATCGCGCACCGAGGCCCGGGATTCATCACAGTCCTCAACCAGCATCAGCCAGCCCACAAACGGGCGGGGGTTCTCGCCGAACGCGTTTTCCCGATAGGCCGTCCAGAGATCCACGGCGGTCCCGATCGCTTCTTCGGTTCGGTTGTTGAAGTTATTGCCAAAGCTCGGACCGACTTGCGATTTGAATTCCAGCGCGGCGACCAGCCTGCCCTGGTTCATGACCAGCATGTCCCACAGCTTGGTGGGCCGGAAGTAACCGGGGAGCGTGAGCACGCGCCTTTGCAAATGGATGTCGGCATGCTTGAGCCCGTTGGCGTGCACGATGTCTGCCGCCAGCGACACGAAGCCATCCATGTTCTTGCCGGCGGTTACCCCGGCGCGTTCGCCCTGATCGCGCTTGCCGGTCTTGACCTGGCGTTTGCGTGCCGCGTTGCGGTTTCCCCAGAATGCCTTTACCGCCTTGCGGGCCTTGTTATCGTAATCAGCAAGACTGACCGGCATTCGCGATTTCCTTGCGTTGTTATTCTTGTGTAATCTCGGCCTGCTCGTCCGCGGTCAGCCGATAGAGTAGGAATGCCGCCGCATTGCATGCTTGCTGGTCACCGGATGTCGCCGCTGCGATAAGTTCATCCTGAACCTTGGCCGGCACGTCCTGCCACTTTGGAATTCTGATTCGCCGGAGATATTGTGCCTGGAATCGCAGGTAGCCGCCGCGCATGCGCGTTGAATAGGTTGCGACGAACAGCCGGGCGATGCCGGACATCAGCACCGCTTGCAGGGCGTGGAGATTCCACTCGTCCGAGGTGATGTAGTAAAGATTGTGGTGCGGGTAGAAGTGACCGCCTTCAAAAACAATGTTGGCGTGGCCCTTGATGTCCGGTATCAGCAGCTTCTGTTTGAACGTCAGGTCGTAGTGGATGCGATCGATCGTGCGATACCAGCTCGCCGGGTGCGCCTTGGCGCAGTTGCGCGCGGTGATGGCGGCGTGGTGTTCCGCAAAATAGCGCGCCAGTTCCGGGTATTGGCCGAGATCGACCAGTGTTCCGTCTTGCTCGAACGGGTTGATGACACCCAGGCCGCGCCACTTTACTTCGCCGGTCTCGACATCCTTGGTGGTCACGAGCGGCAACTTGCGGCTCTCCTCGACATTCAACGCCTCCATGGGGCCAACGAAAATCCTGTCGGCCCCCGTCGCCACGCCGATGCCGACCTTGCAGCCCGCCTCTTCAATCAGCGGGAATTCTTTTTCCAGACGCCGAACCAGTGCGAGCTGCTGGGATATTTCCAACAGCCACGGGTCGGAGCCCGAGACCGCGCCGGGCGCTTCGGTTACGCCGCTGCCGGCCGGGATGGTGCCGGCGCGCATAGCCGCCGCCAGTGCATCCAGGCGTTCTCGCGTCACTTCGGGTTTGTGTGCCACGCGCGTCGGCCCGGTATGTTCGCGGGCCATGATGGTTATGGCCGGGTAGGCGATGACTTCCTGATGGAACGCGGCGGTGTCCACCATGTCCACGTAATAACGCAGATGGTAGCCGTGCGAAACGAAGCGGCGGAGCGGGCCACCGTATTTGTTTTTCATCCAGCGGTCGGAACAGATAAAGCCCAGCACCCCGCTCGGCGCCAACAGGCTCAGGCTGCGTTCGATGAAGGGAACGTAGATGTCCGCGCGGTCGTAGATGGTTTTATAGCGCGCGCGGTACTCCGCCATCAGCCGCTCGGGCAACAGTTCTTGCCGGACGTAAGGGGGGTTGCCGACCGCGTGGGTGAAATCGCCCGGGATGTCGACGAGCAGGAAATCGCCCTCGACGATCCAGCGATCGAGAATTTTCGCTACGTCCGCACTTTTCAACCCATGGCTGGAAAGAATCGGAGCAATTCTCGCTCTGGCACTGTCCAGGCTATCGCGATGCAGTTCGACGGCGCGGATGGCCTCGGCAAGATCGCTGACCGGATCGGCGCTGTTCCTGCGCTGGGAAAAATACGCGTGCAGAAGGCGCTCGACCGCGACCACAAGGAAATCACCGTGACCGAACGCAGGCTCCAGCAGCCGGTATTGATATAGAGGACGATCCGCCGTGTATCCGCACAGGTTCAGAATGAAATCGACAACTTCGCGGCGCGTGAATATCGCGCCACGCTCTTTTATTCCCCCGTTCGCCATGGTCTCGCTTGCGGTGGTCACTGCCGGGAGCGGCAGGAGCAGTGCTTCAGCAAGCGGTTTCCTGTGGGCAACTTCAGTCATTGCTGATTTCCTGGAACCTCTGTCCATTGGACGCAAGGGAACTGAGGAATTGAAAGTTTACCCCCTCCTCTCCCTTTTACCCAGCCACCTGTCCGAACCTGCTTTCTAGTGATTGAAAACTGGCTAAGAACCAACCATCACTCCCGAACTACCACCAACTTATCCGCCCCCGACTCCGGCAGCCACACCTCGCCGGGCCGGCCGAGAATCTGGCGCACGCGCGCGTTGCGGCTGGTGCTCTTGAACACGGTGAACTGCTCGGTCTTCGGGTCGAAGCGCAGCGTGGCGTTGGCGCCGAAATCGGACAGCCGGACGAAGTCCTTGTTGTCCACGCACACGGAGCACCGTCGTCAAGCAGCCTTCGCATGCCCTTGACCCTGTCGCGGCGCTTTCGATGCAGCGATAACCCGCGCGAGATCGCGTTTGGTGGCGCCGAGGGCGAACAGCGAACGGATCAGGAGATCGACGGACACAGAGGGATCGCCGGCTTCCATCTTGGCGATGCGCGACTGGCTGGAACGCAGCCGCTGCGCCAAATCGATCTGCGTCAGCTTCAGCGCTTCGCGCCGTTCGCGTAGCCAGCGGCTGAGCGCAAGCTTGAGTTCGATGAAACGGGCCTCTTCCGTCGTCAGGCCGAGGAATTCCGAGGTCGAGCCAACCTTCCAGCCACGCTGTTCCAGCTTCTTTCGCTTTGCCTTATTCATCGTCATACATCCTCAGTCTGCGCTTACAGGTATTGATTACCGGCACGGGTGTCTTGGCCGTGGTTTTCTTGAACACTTCCAGGATCACGATGGCGTCGGGGTCGACGCGATACATGATCCGCCATGTGGTATTCCGGTCATTGATGCGAAGCTCGTGGCACCTTGGCCCTATGGACGGCATCGGACGCGAGTGCGGCAACGAGAGCGCTTCGCCTGCCTGCAGCTTCCGTAACAGGAGGCCCGCCTCGACCCGGGCAGCCTGGGAGAAGGGTGGCGTTTTGACCTCTCCGTGAAGCCACACCAATGGCTTGTTCTTGGCATCCATGCTGCGAATAAGACTATGTCAGTATTGACATATAGTCAAATCGTCGTCATGTCCGGCTCGCAAAGGCGACGAATTCATTCCCCGGCCGGTCATTCCTGGCCCTCACTCCCGAATCACCACCAACTTATCCGCCCCCGACTCCGGCAACCACACCTCGCCGGGCCGGCCGAGAATCTGGCGCACGCTGGCGTTGCGGCTGGTGCTCTTTATTATGGTGAACTGCTCGGTCTTCGGGTCGAAGCGCAGCGTGGCGTTGGCGCCGAAATCGGACAGCCAGACGATGTCCTTGTTGTCCACGTACACGGCGTAGATCTGCGGGCTGTCGCCGGGGGCTTTCCAGGTGCGCCATTGGTTCTTCTTCGGGTCGTACAGCGACACTTGACCGGAGAGCCATTCGCTCACCCAAATTCTGTTTTGCGAATCTGCCCACACGCGGCGCGCGCCCTGCTGGAGCGTCGGCGGCTCGATGACTTGGGCCTTGCCGGTTTGGGTGTCGATGCGCGCGATGTGCGAACCGGCGAGCGAGGCGTAGTACACGCTGCCATCCGGCGCGGTGCAGATGCCGTACGGGCCGCGGCCGCGCGGGGCTTCGAACACTTCGGTTTTTCCTGTTTTAGTATCGAGTCGGCCGTAGTAACCATTCTGGCCGGTGAACCAGAGGATGCCGGCGTTATCGAAGCTGGCGGTGTTGAGGTTGACGTTCGGTGTGCCCTTGGGCAGCGGGAAGACTTCGACCTTGTCGGTCTTCGGGTCCACGCGCACGATGGCGTTGAGGCCGGAATCGGTAACCCACGGCGCGCCGTCCGGGCCGACGATGACGCCGTGCGGGGTGGAATTTTTCCCAAGCGGGATGTGGCGGGTCTTGCCGCGCCCATTATTTCCAGCGGGATCGAGATAACCAAGCGCACCCTGATTCTGTGCGGTGTACCACACGCCGCCATCCAGCGCGGGCGCGACATCGTGCGGGTGCGAGCCTGCGGGGACCGGGTATTCCTTGATCTCCAGCGCCGCGCAGACCGTGCTGGTGATAAGCAGTGCCGCTGCCAGCAGAAGACTTGTTCCGTGCTGCATTCGGCGTCGCTTCCCTTTAGAGGTTTGGTGGGGCTGGGCCCCACCCTACGCTGACTTGTGCTCTCGTGCACATGCGGATTTCTCCCTGTGGGTTGGAGACAGGCTTGGTTACAGCCTCTGCTTGTGTTCCTCCCTCCCGAGTCAGAAAGGATTTTGAAAATATCAGCAACTACTGCTCCATGGCCTCATTCTTTACGCCCGTCGTCAGCACCATCAACCATGTGTTGTGTCGCTGAGCAGCCGCTCGACCTCGGCCACAATCGGATTAATGCGATTGTCGACGACGTCCCACACAATCTTCAGGTCGACGCCCATGTAGCCATGAATCAGTACATCGCGCATGCCGGCCATGCTGGACCACGGAATGTTGGAGTGTTGCTCGCGGAATGCGGGCGACAAGGCCTTGGTGGCCTCGCCGATAATTTCAAGATTACGGATCACGGCATCCTGAATCAGCGTGCTCGCCATGAAGGCTTCTTGCCCGCCGCGGGTGTAGTCCTGTATGCGCCTTACTGCATCGCGAATGTGGCTCAGGTAGGCGACGTCCCGCTTCACAGCGGACGCGCCTCCCGCAGCACTTGAGCGCGGATATAAGGCGAGAGACTTTTTTCGGTGAGCACATCGACCCGGCGGCCGAGCCTGGCTTCCAGCTCCTGCTTGAGTTCGATGAGATCGAAGAGATCGCGGCCGGGCTCGAACTCCACCAGCAGGTCTACGTCACTGTCCGCCCGCTGCTGACCGCGCAGGAAGGAGCCAAACAACTGCACCCCGCGCGCGCCGTGACGCCGGGCAATTTCCAGTACCGCCTGTTTGTCGAATTCCGCACCCATGGCCGGAAGAATAGCCCTCGTTCAGGTATTTTGGTAGACCTGCCGCCTTGTCCGAATCTCCTTTCAGCCGAACAAAACCGGCTAAGGTCAACCCTGGATTCCGACGGGCAGGACGCCCATGTGTCGCGAGGGCCATGGATAGCCCAGAGCGACCGGCTTGCACCGGAAACTGCTCCTGCGTTTCCAGTACTTCCGCATCCCGGCAACTGCTCCCTGCGTTGCCCCTTCCTCCCGCCATCCATGGCGGTCGCATGGCGGTCGCGCCGGAATGACGACGTAACCAGAGGTCTTTTCTTAAGTAAGTGCCAGTCCTTTCTGACCCGGGTTTTCCTGCACGAGCCACTCGATCACTTCCTTCAGCGTGAGCTTGCGGTCGACGCCCGGGGCGGTCGCCAGACTGCGCGCTCAGCTCCCGGCCATCGGCTTGTTGGGGTCGTCCCAGCTCCTCGGGTCCTCGAGGGATTCGAGGTGCGTGAGAACCTCGACATGCGGCACGACGGCCTCAATCTCCTGCTCGAGGCGATGGGCGAGGTCGTGGGCTTCGTGCACGCGCATGACGCCCGGCACGAGGATGTGCACATCGACGAAGCTCTTCTTCCCGGAAACGCGCGTGCGCAGACGGTGGTAGTCGCCGCCCTTCGCCTTCACCTGCTCGAGAACCGCCACGATCCGTTCCCGCTCGTCCGCGGGAATGGCGCGGTCCATGAGCCCTTCGAATGAGCGGCGAATGAGCGACCACCCCGTCCACAGGATCTGCACGGACACCGCGATGGCGATCAACGGGTCGAGGAGCAGCCAGCCGGTGAAGTGGACGACCGCCACCGCCGCGATCACGCCCACCGTCGTCCAGACGTCGGTGAGGAGGTGGTGTGCATCCGCCTCGAGCGTGATGGAGCGGTGTTCGCGCGCGCCCTTGAGCAGAAACCAGCCGCACAGCAGGTTCGCGCCCGTGGCGAGCACGGACAGGGCGAGGCCCACGCCCACCTGCGCGAGCGGCTGGGGAGCGAGCAGACGCGGGATCGCGGCCCAGATGATCGCGCCGGCGGCCACGAAGATGAGCGCGCCCTCGATGCCGCTCGAGAAATACTCCGCCTTCTCGTGGCCGAAGTTGTGGTCAGCGTCCTCCCCGGAATGCGCGTACGACAGCGTCGCGAGCGCCACCAGCGCGGCCGCGAGGTTGACCCCCGACTCCAGGGCATCCGAGAGCAGCCCCACGGAGCCCGTGAGAAAGTAGGCGCCCGCCTTGAGCGCCATGGTGACGAGCGATGTCGCCACCGAGAAGAGAATATAGAAGGTCGGGGAACGCACGCTCATCGCATCCTCCCGGACGTGCAGAGATTCGGCGCGGCCCGCTCAATGAGCTGCCTGCCGTGCTCGACAACTAGGTCCTTGCAACAAAAAAACGAAAAGGTGACGGATTGATTTTCGGGCTCGATGAGTTTGTTATTCACGGCCTTTCCAGTACCCCGGTCTTCTGCGCTGATGGGCAACCGCCAGAATTCGCAATATCGACTCTCTGGTTCTGTAAATGACGGCAAAAGGAAATCGGTCAAGAAGCAGGCGCCGATACGGCGCTTCGATACCTACTCCTATGTCGGGATTCTCGCTCAACAGGTCGAGCGTTCTGCCCACTTCAGACTTGAAATCGATGCCCAGTCCCGGGAGACGGTTTTCGTAGTACCTGGCGGAATCAATTATTTCCTGTAACGCAGCGGGGTGTAACTCGACTCTCATCCTTAGAGTATCGTTGTTTTATTTCTTGTTTTTCTTCAGTGCCTCGGATACGCGGTGCATTGCTTCTTCGGCCGGAATCGTCTGCACGTCCCCACGCTCAATCTCGGCATCGCGCTGTTTGATCTCCTCGAGCCAGGCAGCCTCGACACCTTCATCGGCCGGAACGTCCTCGTCCAAACTCACGATCAAACGATGGGCAAGACGCGCCCGCTCCGCTTGCGGGAGGTGCAGGAGTTCCTGCTCGATTTCCTTGAGGGGGCGTGCCATAGATTTAGATTACTCCAGACTTGAAGCTTTTTACAGCTCCCAACTCGCCGAGGGCGCCGGAGCGGCGTTTGGTGCTGGCACAGCCTCGATGTGATGTGTTGGAGATGAAGACGCCGATGCAAGGAGTTACCCAGCGCTCAGTCCGGATGTTCGTCTGCTAGCTTTTCCAGTTCCTCGCGGATTTCACCCAGTCGCATGATCGGGTCGCGCTGCGCGAGCCAGCGCTGGCGGATGTCGTTGCCGACCAGCAGCAGTTCAGCGAGCCGCCAGCCGACCCACGAGGCGTTCGTGTAATCGGCGTCTGGCGGCGGCTCGTGATCCCGATGCACTTCCTGCAGAAACTCCACCAGGCTGGCGTAACGTGCCGGTACTTCCAGCGCTAGCTCCAGCTCCCGGAGTTCAACCTCGGCAATCACCAGCTCGCCGTGCTTCTCGGTTGAATGGATCTGAAAGCATTCGCCGCCGCGCACCAGGATGTGTAGCACGCCGGGCTTTGGCATCTCCCACTGCTCGATGTGCGCAAGCGTGCCGACCGAATGCGGCTCGCCGGCCGCGCCGACCTCGCGCCCGGATTTGATCAGACAGACACCGAACGGCTGTTCGCGCTTGAGGCAGTCGCTCACCATGTCGAGATAACGCGCCTCGAACACCTTGAGCGGCAGGCGCTGGCCGGGAAACAGAACGGTGTGCAGCAAGAATAATGGCAGGCGTTGCATGGCGGAGTTTAGTTGTTGCCCGACGCGGGCGGCGTGTACGCGCCGTCTTGCGACTTGTGACGGGAAAAGGTGGCCGGGAAAAGGTGACAGATTTGTTTTCGGGCCGGTCGATCATATCCATCACTCCCGAATCACCACCAGCTTATCCGCCCCCGACTCCGGCAACCACACCTCGCCGGGCCGGCCGAGGATCTGGCGCACGCTGGCGTTGCGGCTGTTGCTTTTCAGTACGGTGAATTGTTCGGTCTTCGGGTCGAAGCGCAGCGTGGCGTTGGCGCCGAAATCGGACAGCCAGACGATGTCTTTGTTGTCCACGTACACGGCGTAGATCTGCGGGTCGTCGCCGGGGGCTTTCCAGGTGCGCCATTGTTTGGTCATGGAAGTGTATTTTCGCCGTCCCCTTTAATTGTGCCTGTGAGAAAACGGCTCACGATCAATTAGTAGGCCTGCAAATCTGCACCGTCCAGATTCAACGAATGGCGCCAGAACTGGTCATCGCGATCGAACAAGCGGTAAGTGCCGCGTGGCCCCCAACTGCCAGCCGGATAAACATTGATGAAGGCGCGCTCCATCGCCCATACTTTGAGAATCGGATCCACCACGCGCCATGCCGCTTCCACTTCGTCGATGCGCAGGAACAGCGAATGATCGCCTTGTATCACGTCCAGCAACAGCCCCTCGTACGCGTCATAATCCTGGTCGCTTTCCTTGCGATAGGTGGCATCCAGGCTGATGGCGCGGGTGTGCAGATCCAGCCCGGGGACCTTGACCTGCATTTCCATCTTCAGACAATCATTGGGCTGGATACCCAGCATGATCCAGTTCGGCTGCGATGGGCCAGGGCGTGTGTGGCGCAGCAAATCCTGCGGCGGGCTCTTGAAGCGGATACAGATCGCCGAGCTGCCTTCCGCCATGCGCTTGCCGGTACGCAGATAGAACGGCACCCCCGCCCAACGCCAGTTATCGATGAACAACTTTAGCGCTGCATACGTTTCCGTGGTGCTGTCTGCTGCCACGCTCGCCTCTTCCAGATAGCCCGGAACCGTTTTGCCATCAATGCTGCCGCTGGTGTACTGGCCGCGAAAGGCGTGGGCATGCACCGAGTTCTGTGTGATCGGACGTATTGCTTTCAGCACTTTCACTTTTTCGTCGCGCAGATGTTCGGCGGACATCGTCACCGGTGGCTCCATCGCCACCAGCGCCAGCAGTTGCAGCAAATGGCTCTGAATCATGTCGCGCAGTGCGCCGGCGCCTTCGTAGTAATCGGCGCGTCCCTCGATGCCCAGGGTCTCCGAATGGGTGATTTGCACGTGGTCGATGTAATGGTGGTTCCACAGCGGCTCCAGCAACAGGTTGGCGAAGCGGAACACCATCACGTTCTGCACCGTGCCTTTGCCGAGGTAATGATCGATGCGGTAGATCTGCGGCTCGTCCAGATGTTTGTACAAACCGCCCTGCAGGATCTGCGCACTCAACAGATCGTAGCCGAAGGGTTTCTCGATCACCACGCGCCGCCAGCCGTTCTTCTTTTTGAGCAACCCGACGCCGCCGAGCTTGTCGATGATCGTCGGGAACTCTGCCGGGCGCACCGCCATGTAATACACCACGTTGGGAGGAAAGTCGGAACTCCCTTCCAGCAATTGCTGCAATCGCTGATAGGCAGCGTCATCGCCGGGCGGACTGGCGTGGTAGTGCATACGGGCACAAAAGCGTTCCAGCGCCGGCTTGTCGATGCCTTGCGGATAGACCGACTGCAACATCCGGGTCACCTCGTCGATCCACGCCTCGCGCTGGCGCTGCTCGATGCCGCAGCCGAGGATGACCATGTGCTCCGGCAAACGCTTCGCCATCTCCAGGCGGAACAGCGCCGGGATTAATTTCCGCCTGCTCAGGTTTCCGGCGGTACCGAATATCACCAGCGTGCAAGGTTCGAGAGTTTTCATTTTTGATCGCCGCTGGGTTTGACGGCATGGCCGCCGAACGCATTGCCTATCGCGGATAACAAGCGATAACCGTTCTCCAGTCGCCATGCTCCGCAGTAGGTGACGGAATCCACAACGATGCCGTCACGGCGCAGCCTGCGCACCCTGTTGCCGCCCATCTTGCCGAGTCCGATCATCGTCAACCACATGGTTCCCTCCCAGAGAACAATTACAACAGCGCCAGCGCTGCATGCCGGCCGTAGAACCGCATCATTGTCATCGCAACAGCAGTGCAGCAAATCAGTGCCAGCATTCACCAGCGCAACGGAAAGGCAAACCTGCCCGCCTCCTCAGGCTGGAAACCGCATCTGGCCCGGCACGTCGTTCTGGCCATGGCAAGGCGCTTTTCAGGAATCACCTCTATACTAGACTAGCAAATCGCCAGGGAGGAGATGATATGTCAAAAAGCCCGAAACCTGATCCGCACGCACCGCTCAATCTCAACCTGAACGCGGTCCAGCAGTCGATGACCAACCATCTTATTTTTTCCGTTGGCAAAGACCCCATCACGGCCACCGACCGTGACTGGTTCTTCACTCTCGCCCAAGTCGTACGCGAACACCTGATCGAGCGCTGGATGGCAACCATGCGCCGCTACTACAACAACGATGTCAAACGGGTGTACTACCTGTCCATGGAGTTCCTGATCGGCCGCAGCCTGATGAATGGAATACTCAACATCGGCTTTGTCGAGGAAGTCCGTCAGGCCTGCATCGACGCGGGCATCGATCTGGACAAGGTCATGGATATGGAATTCGATGCCGCACTCGGCAATGGCGGCTTGGGCCGGCTGGCGGCGTGTTTCCTCGATTCCATGGCGACCATCGGCCTGCCGGGTTACGGCATGGGCATCCGTTACGAATATGGCATGTTCAACCAGAAGATCGACAACGGCTGGCAGGTGGAACACCCGGACAACTGGTTGCGCTATGGCAACCCGTGGGAATTCCCGCGTCCCGAAGTTCTTTACCCGGTGAAGTTTCATGGCCGCGTGGTGCAATACAGCGACGAGCACGGCACCGTGCACAATCACTGGATCGATTGCGACGATGTGATGGCGATGGCCTATGACACGCCGATTCCCGGCTACGGGCTGAATACCGTCAACAACATGCGTCTGTGGTCGGCCAAGGCCTCGCGTGATTTCGATCTCAAATACTTCAATGAGGGTAACTATATCAAGGCGGTGGAGGACAAGAACGAATCGGAAAACCTCTCCAAGGTGCTCTACCCCGATGACACCACCGCGATGGGCCGGGAACTGCGCCTCAAGCAGCAGTACTTTTTCGTCAGCGCCTCGCTGCAGGACATTCTGTTCCGCTTCCAGAAGCATCATGATTCCTTCGATGCACTACCGGACAAGGTAGCCATCCAGCTCAACGACACCCACCCTTCCATCGCCATTCCGGAACTGATGCGCCTACTGGTGGATATAAACCATCTGGACTGGGATCACGCCTGGGACATCGTCACCCGGACCTTCGCCTACACCAACCACACGCTCATGCCCGAAGCGCTGGAGACCTGGCCGGTTGCAATGTTCGAGTTCATCCTGCCGCGCCACATGCAGATCATCTATGAGATCAACCATCGCTTTCTGAAGGGTGTCATGCACCACTTTCCCGGCGACAACGAACTGCTCAAACGCATGTCCATCATCGATGAAACCCATGGCCGGCGCGTGCGCATGGCGCATCTGGCGATCGTTGGCAGCCATCATGTCAACGGCGTGGCACAGCTTCATTCCGAACTGATGAAGACCACAATCTTTTCAGACTTCGACCGCTACTACCCGGGCAAGCTCACCAACATCACCAACGGCATCACCCCGCGCTTGTGGCTGAATCAGGCCAACCCGGGGCTGGCCAGCCTGATCACCAGCCGCATCGGCAAAGGCTGGATCACCGACCTGTCACAATTGCGTGAGTTGGCACGGCTGGCCGATGACGCCAGCTTTCGGGCCGAATTCCATAGCGTGAAACAGGCCAATAAGGAACGTCTGGCCAAGATGGTAAAGGACCGGCTGGGACTGCAAATCAGCACGGACAGCCTGTTCGATGTTCAGGTCAAGCGCATCCACGAATACAAGCGCCAACTCCTAAACCTGCTCCATGTCGTCACACTGTACAACCGTATCCGTTCCAATCCGTCACTGGATGTCGTGCCGCGCACCGTGATCATTGCCGGCAAGGCGGCGCCTGGATATGCCACCGCCAAACTCATCATCAAACTCGCCAACAGCATCGCCGACATCGTCAACAACGACCCGGCCACGCGCGGCCTGCTGAAGCTGGTGTTCATTCCCAACTACGACGTTTCCACCGCCAGCGACATCATCCCAGCGGCCGACCTGTCGCAGCAGATCTCCACTGCCGGTACCGAAGCGTCCGGCACCGGCAACATGAAGCTCGCCCTCAATGGCGCACTGACCATCGGCACGATGGATGGCGCGAATATTGAAATCATGGAGGAAGTTGGCGCCGACAACATCTTCATCTTCGGACTCAACACACAGGACGTCAGCGCGCTGAAAAGCTCGGGTTACAACCCGTGGGACTACTATCATGCCAACAGCGAGCTGAAATGGGCGCTGGAGATGATCGGTTCGGGATACTTCTCGCCAGAACAGGCCGATCGCTTCCGGCCTATCGTCGACAACCTCACGCACGGTGGAGACAACTATCTGCTGCTGGCCGATTATGCCGACTACATCGCCGCGCAGGAACGGGTGGATACACTCTACCGCGATCAGCCACAATGGACACGCCACGCCATTCTTAACGTTGCCGGCATGGGGAAATTCTCCAGTGATCTCACGATCAGCGAATACGCAAAAAAGATCTGGGCGGCTAAGCCGGTGCTCAAATAGATGCAATCTTAGAAAACCTGTGTCAGAGAGCAATTCTTTCTAATATTAGGAATTAATCCTCTCTGACCCCAATGGCACTATCTTAAGGAAAGAACCTCCGATTACATCGTCATTCCGGCGAAAGCCGGAATCCAGGGTTTGAAAAACATCGGCCGTTAGGCCGATTCTGGATGCCAGCTTTCGCTGGCATGACGGCAATTCTGCTTGTGGGGGTGTTAAGGGAGTGCCATTGCTCTCTGACCCGGATTATTTCCGCATGCGGATCTCTCCCTGTGGGCGGTGGCTGGCCGTTACAGCTTCTTCTTATTCCCCGTGCCGGCCTTACCGATATTCGCGACCCCGGCCGGGTGTGTCAACGTGCGCGAAAGCGGCCCGAGCCCTTTCGGCGTAACGCGGCGCTAGCGCCCGGCGCGGCGCCGTTGCTTGACCTGGTACATGCCGGCATCGGCCCGGCCCAGCAGCTCCGTCAATGACTCGGTCGATTCCGGTCCGTGTTGTGCCACACCGATGCTCACGGCCACCCGATATGGCCGCTGCACACTACGGTTGAATTGATTCACCTGCTCCTCGAAGCGGGCCAGCGAAGCGGCCGTGTCGACCTCCGGAGAGTCGAGCGCGAGCACGACAAATTCATCGCCGCCCAGCCGCGCAACGAGATCGGATTCGCGGAAGACCGCGCGCATGATGCCAGCGACATCGACGAGCGCGCGATCGCCCTCCGCATGGCCCAGTTCATCGTTGATCCGCTTCAACCCATCGACATCCGCGAAGTACAGCACCACGCTGCGGCCCAGGCGACGCGCCAGGCTGAGCTGCGGTTCGCCCAGCACGAAAAAGCCGCGCCGGTTGCGCAGACCGGTGAGCTCGTCCACCAGCGACAGCTCGCGAATCGTCTCTTCGGCCTGCTTGCGCTCGGTGATGTCGGTATGCGTGCCGATCATGCGCGTCGGCTTGCCGGCGGGGTCGCGGGCGACGATCATGCCGCGATCCAGAATCCATTTGTAAGTGCCGTCCTTGCACAGCAAGCGGTGCTCGTTCTGGTAGTACGGCGTTTCGCCCTTCAGGTGTTTCTCGATGTCGGCATAGGCGCGCGCCTTGTCGTCGGGATGGACGCGCTTGTCCCATTCCTCGAGCGAATCAACGATTTCGTGTTCCGCGTAGCCCAGCATCGCCTTCCATTGGCGCGAGAAGAACACCTCGTTGGTGACCAGGTTCCAGTCCCACACGCCGTCGCGCGCCCCTTCCAGCGCGAACTGCCAGCGCTGTTCGCTGTCGCGCAGCGCCTGGATGGCGCGCTTGCGTTCGCTGATGTCGCGCACCGCGCTGATAATCCGCAGGCCGTCCTCGGTTTCCTGCGGACTCAAGCGAATCTCGGCCGGAAACTCGCTGCCATCCTTGCGCCGTCCGTGCAGCTCGAGTGCTGCACTCGTCTCCTGGTACACCGGCTGGCGCGCGTAGCCGTCCCGCTTCGATACATGCCCCGTGCGCGCGCCTTCCGGAATCAGGACCTCCACGGGCTGGCCGGTCAGTTCCGCCCGCGTATACCCGAACAGCCGCTCAGTCTGCGTATTGACCCAGACGATGCGGCCGTCGAGATCGGCGACCAGCATGGCGTCGGGCGCGGACTCGAGCAAGCCGCGAAAGCGTTTCTCCGAGAGCGCCAGCCGGCGCACCAGCGGCACCAGGCGTGCGCGCATCAACAGGATGCCCGCACTGACGATGAACAGGATCAACAACATCGTAAACTCGAATCGCTGGCGTATCGGCGCGTAGATCTCGGCGACGTCCACCTTCAGCACCAGACCGAGACCCAGATCCCCCACTGGCCCGTAGGCGGCAATCACCCGCTCGCCGCGATAATCAGTCGCCAACCCGGCTCCGCGTTCGCCCGCGAGCGCGCGCACCATCAGCGTGGGACCGGCGCGCGTGACGGGCGGCAACTCAGTGCGTTGCGGGTTCAGCGTCGTCGGCAAACAGCGGATGACCTGCGCCGGGCGCACACACAGCACCATGTCGCCGCTGGCGCCGAATCCGAGCGCGACTTCGCGCATGCGCGAGATGCCCGGCAGCCGGTAGGTCGATTCGATCCGGCCCAACTGCCGGCCGCGGACCCGGATGTCCTGCGCCACTCGCAGACCGGCAACCTCGCCGTTCCAGAGAAGCGCGGCGTCGCCCGGCTGCCGGAGCGGCAATTCCAGATTCCCGCCGAGAATCGAGCCGGCGCTCGCCACGAGGTGCCCGCGGTCGTCGAACAGACGCGCGCCGGTCGGCCCGGCGGCGACGTGGCGGTGGAGCGCGGTCTCGATGTAGTACCGCGCCGCGCGGTTTTCCGGATTGGAACTCAACCGGCCGAGCTCGCGCTCAATCCCCGGACGCTGAGCGAAATCGCGAATCGACTGAATGGAGGTTTGGATCTCCGAGACGATCAGGTCGTGTCGGCTTTGAAACGAGAGTTTCAATCCGTCCTGCAGCACGCTCAGCAACTGTTCCTGCATCAAGCTGAAGGCCGCCATACCGCCAACCAGCCCTACGAACACCATCAGCCCGCCGCCCAGCAGGCCCACGCGCAAGTCTTCACGCTGCCGGAACAGTTCGCCCAGATGTTGTGCCCGGTACGCCGCCACCGCATAACCGATACCCAGCAACGCAAACGCCGTGCCGGTGTGCAGGGCCATGCGCGTCTCGATATGCCAGCCGTACAACAGCTCGAGATGCAGCCGGTAGCTGACCAGGCCGGTGATGCCCAACATGGCCACGGCGAACGCACCGATGAGTGCCGGCAGCGCGCGCCTGCCGGGGCGTGCTTGCGCCACCAGCAGCACGGTGAGGCCGGCGAGCGCATGCGCCAGCGCGGTATTGGGCGCCATCCGTCCGGGATTGCCGTTGAGCCAAGTGTGCAAGCCAGCCAAGTCGAGTGGCAGCGCCAGATCGAAATGGTATTGCGCCAAGACGGTCACGCCCACCAGCAGCACGCCGATCCCGATCAGGGTCTGCAACGGTTTGCACCAACGTTGCTGAATGGTGGTCAGGATCAGGGCGATCGCGAGCAGAAACAGACACAAGGCGTTGGAAAACACCATGGCGGTCGTGCCCGGAATGATCTGCACCATCCACGGGAGGCGTACCATCCACCCGAGCATGACGAGCGTAGCCACACCCGCCACCGACCCGCCGATGACGGCGGTGATATTTGGCCGCGGATGCCGACCATCATCATCGGACGAGTGTGTATTGTCGAGAATCACGCATCTACCCGCAGTGCGGCGTGGTCCGATCACGCCAAAAACATTTGCTTGCGCTTCTGCGTCAAGCATAGCCCGGCCGGCCGTTTTTCTATGTTTTTATTTAACTACCCTGCCCACATAGTTGATTTGATGTCCGTCAAAATGGCGGCGCAGCGTCAGGCAACACCGGCTCGGTCCATGATCAGGCCTTCTTGTAGATTTCCGCCCCGGCTATCTTGAACTCTACGGCCTTTGCTTCGAAGCCTTGGCGCGAGTGGCTTCCTCCGTAGCAAATCCGTGTCAGAAAGGATAATTCGCTAATATAAACGACTATTGCTCTCTGACTCTGCCAAATCGTTGAGCAGAGCAGGACGGTATCGATGATATGCGGCGCGAGCCGCGCCCATTTTTTTGCAGCCAGGGCAATTCCCGAATCATCCACATGCTGCGGATCACGTAGCCAGCGATGGTGAAGAATGGCGCAGATGACGTCGAGGGTCTTGCGGGTGATAAACATCGGCACTCCGTCGCTAATCCCAGCAATTTATGATTGCGATTGGTGACGGGCGGTTTGCATGCACGGTATTGTGGACGAAATTCCTTCACCGAATCTTCGCCGCCAGGATTGCTTGCTCAGGCGCGCCGGCCAACTGGAAGTGGCTTGGTGGCGATCCATCGGCACGCTGTTTAACGAATCACGGGCTTGGGTGCGGCAAAATGCCACATATCTGATTCTTGAACAGTTTCTGAATCGGGGATATTGTTTTTATGCCTAGATAGAATATCTTTATAGATATTTAGATGATTCAAAATCAAGGATGGAAGAGGATGGTCACGGCCGAGCTCCACGAAATTTTTTCCCGCACGCCGGATGCCGTTTTTGCCATTGACGGCGCACACCGTATTGTTTATCGGAACCAGGCCTTCGCCAAGATTTTTCAACACCACCCTTCACAGTCTCCCCATCGGAAGTGTAACGAGGTGATTTGCGGCCGCACACTGGATGGAAAAAACTTCTGCAGCCCGGATTGCCCCGTTGGAGAATCCTTAGTGAAGGGCCAGTCCGTTGAAAACTTTGACCTCGCTGTCCCTCGGGACCACGGTGAGCCTCTGTGGCTCAGCGTCGGGGCCATTCCCGCTTCCAGGGCTTTCGACAAGGCCGCGATTTTCATGCTCCGGCCTATCCGCGTTGCCGACAACCGACCGAATATTGATGGCGCGCTGACGCGCCGCGAGCGGCAGATCCTGGATCTGCTGGCCAAGGGTCTCACCGCCAAGGCCCTGGCCAAGACCCTGCATATCAAGCATGTCACCGCGCGTAACCATATTCAGCACCTCTACGAAAAGTTGGGCGTTCATAATCGAGCCGAAGCCGTGAGCTACGCCCACCGCCGCGTCCCCCAGCGTTAGGTTTCTCCCAAGCGTTTCTCAAACCCACCGCCAGCCGCCGTGCGGCTGGCGGGACGTCATGAATTTTCGCTGGAGCAGTAAGCAATGATGCAAATGCATCATTGCGCCCTCATCGCAAATCCTGAAAAGTGCCATCGTCAGCAAAAATAAACTTGAAATGGCGGACAGCATCATTGGTCGCGCCAACAGTATTGAACCGTACCGGAACGAGGAGCTTCGGCCATGAGGAGGACAGAGATGAAAACAGTAGCCATAAACAGTCTGCTGAGAAAAATCCCGGCATATCTGATTGCCATTATCCTGCTCGTGCCGCTGATGGCCGGCAATGTCTGGGCCGCGGGTGGCGGAGGCGGAGGCGGAGGTGGTAGTGGAGGTGGTGGTGGAGGTGGTGGCGATGTGGTTGCTGGCAAAACTATTTTCCAGGGCATTTGCTTTGCCTGCCACGGCACGGATGCCGGCGGCCGATTCGTGCGCAAGAGCATCCGGGGTGCACCCGCCAACAAGATCAGCATGATGATCCAGATGCGGCCGGCGATGAACTTCCTGTCGTATTTGACCAGCACGGACATCAACAATGTCGCCGCCTATCTGGGCACCTTGCCGGCCACCAGCAACCCGCAACGGCTTTCCGGCAGCGGCAATGCGGTCAATGGCGAAGCCTTGTTCAGAAAAAACTGCACCGGCTGCCATTCCATGGGCACCAGTGCCCGGGTCGGACCCGACTTGCTGAATGCGGTCGGCAGGAGGGCCAACGAGTGGATTCAGGCTTTCGTCGTCGAGCCGAAAGCCATGATCAGTCATGCGGCGTTCGGGTCTGGCTTGGAAAACTATCCCTGGTGGATGTCCGACACCAATCTGTCCGACTACAATGCGCTCGACATCTGGGCGTATCTTAGACTGCAGCTGGTTCGCGTCGAGACGCCGCCGGTCACGCTGACGGCCGCGGAGTTCGAGGACACCAAGAACCTCTACTTCAACCGCTGCGCCGGCTGCCACGGCCTCTATCGTACCGGCGCCACCGGGCCCAATATCGGTGAGGTCAGGGCCAAGGTAATTGGCACCGACGGTCTGGGCGCAATGATGCGTCACGGCACACCCGGTGGCATGCCCAACTTCGGCACGGCGGGTATTCTTACCGACGGCCAGATCACCAAGATGGCGACCTACCTGCAGCTGCCGCCGCCAGTGGCGCCACCCCTGTCGATGGCAGAGATCCAGGCGAGCTGGCAACTGCTGATTCCGGTGGCCAACCGTCCCACATCGCCACAAACCACGCGCGACTGGCAGAATTACTTCGGCACTGTTCTTCGGGATGCCGGTCAGATCGCGATCTTCGATGGTGGCACGCACGAGGAGATTGCGCGTATAAATGTCGGTTTCGCTGTGCACATCCTGCGCTCGTCATCCACAGGCCGTTACTTCTATGCCATTGGCCGAGACGGAGTAGTCAGCATGATCGACCTGTGGCCGAGTACGCCAAACTTGGTGGCGCAGGTAAAGGGCTGCCATGACGCGCGCAGCGTGGACGGCAGCAAGTTCACGGGTTACGAGGATAAATACCTCATCGAGGGCTGTTATTGGCCGCCGCAGTATGTTGTATACGATGGTCTGACATTACAGCCTCTGACCCGAAATGACATCCCCATGACCAGCATCACCGGGGAGACCCTGCCGGAGGTTCGGGTCGCGGCAATCGTGGCCTCGCATTTCGAGCCGGTGTGGGTGATGAACCAGAAAGAATCCGGTTATGTCGGCATCGTCGACTATTTGCAGCCGGGATTCCCGCTGGTGACGAACATCGCGACCGAGCGCTTCCTGCATGACGGCGGCTGGGATCACACCAAGCGCTACTTCATGACGCCGGCCAACGCCAACAACAAGATGGTGATCGTCGATACCGCCACCCGCAGTTTCGTGACCAGCTTCACCACCGGTGGCGTTCCCCATCCGGGCCGCGGCACCAACTGGCTCGATCCGGTCTATGGCTGGGTCAACGCCACGCCGCATATCGGCAGCCCCCTCGTCGCCGTGTACGGGGCGGACCCGGTGGGCCATCCGGAGTATGCCTGGAAGGTGGTGCGGAATATCACGCTGCCGGCCGCGGGCTCGCTCTTTATCAAGGCGCACCCGAACTCTCCCTGGGTGTTCGTCGATATGACATTGAGTGCAACCAATGACAAGCAGGTTTGTGCCATCGCCAAGGCGACCGGCGCCATCGACCGCTGTTTCGATGTGGCCTCGGCGGGCAAGGCGGTGCACATGGAGTTCAACAAGGACGGCAGCGAGGTGTGGATATCGGACTGGGCCAGTTCAGGCGGCGGACAGGTTATTCTGAACAGCACCACGCTGGCGGAGATCGCGCGAATCCCGCTTCCGGCGACCACCGGCAAGTTCAACGTCTACAACACGGCTAACGACGTTTACTGAGCCTCAAAGTGGGTCTTGAGCCGGGCGCATCACCCCAACGGGGATGCGCCCGGTTTTTTCGTGTATACCGCCCACGAATAGTCACGCGGTTCCAAAGTGGCGATGACAGGGCATCGGGGATATTGGACGCCGTATTTCACGTCGATCGATTTAATAGGCTCGGCTGGCGTACCCGGGCGCGGCACACTCTGCTGGTTGATAAATTCCACCCGGCCCTTGATGGCGATCTGCCCCGCCGCGACCGGCGGTGGAGCATGGCGCAGGGACAGCCCCTGCCAGAATTCTCCCTACTGCCGGAGCAGCACGTAGATCGTGTCGCCGCGCTCAAACTCCCGGTCGCCCGCGAGTTTGTCGATGGGCAAGCGGCTGATGGCATAGTTAAGCTACACGTAGTCGCCCTGAAACAGCGAACGTGGATCGATCGGCTCGGTCTTGAGCACGATCGGCGTGCCGGTGGAAAGTGTGTACTGCTTGATGCCGACCATGCCGAGCAGCGCCGTGGTTTGCAGCGCGATGAGGATGACGATGCGCAGGCCCAGGCTCATGCTGCACCCTCCTCGCGCCGCGCGCCGATGCTGGCAGTGATCTGGCGGCGCTTGCGTTCCGGCACATAGCCGCCGGCAATCAGCAGCAGGCCACCGACCATGAAGAAATAGGAACGGTTGAGCAGCGTCCTGAAGGTGTCGAAGTAGCGCGTCAGCAGCGTGATACCGAAGAACACAAACGCGAGATTGACGAGAAAGCGGTCATCGGTGTGCATGCCCGCGTAGATGAGCCAGGGCATGCCGGCGAAGAACAGCAGGTTGAAGGCAATGGCCACCCAGCCGCCGCTCGCGCCGGCGAGGAACAGGTTGACCAGTATCAGCAGCGCGATCGCGCCGATCTGCGCCTCGCCCCATTTGCATAAGAAACCGAGGCCAGATCAGAATATCGCAAAATGCCGGGGGTCAAGTTTTGCACGAACACATTGCATAAATTCATGCTGATGTTATTTTGCCAGACCTGACTCCACAGTTGTTTGAAAATGGTCGAAAGTCACCCACACGAATTCACGAAGACCCAAAAAAAAGGGGCGGCCATCGGCCGCCCCCTGGTACAGACTGTATGCTGCGCGTCCGCTTCGGCTACTTTTGCGGCGTCAGGAGAAGGGTATACGTGGTAAATTGATCCGTATTATACCCAGTGGCAACGATTTGGCCCTGATTATTGATACCCGATACGGAGTATAACGTCCAGCCCGAATTGGATGGCAGCAGCGTGTCCAAGGCAACCATGCCGTTGCTGTAGTCATATAAAAATGCCCCTTGGATCCAGACACCAGCGCTGTTGGTCAGAGGAGACGTTCCCACGACCTGCCCGTTGTCGTTAATCGCGCTGGCGACGCTAATGTTACTGCCGGGAAGGGCGCCGAGATCAACCATGGAGCCGCTCTGCCACAGGAAGGCATGCTCCGAGATATCTGCAATCGCTCCTGTGCTGTCAAGAGTGGTGACGTTGGAGCGGCCCACTACCTGGCCTTTGTTGTTGATGGCGTTGGCGTAGCTGCTATTGTAGCCAGGCAAGAGGTTGATACCGATCGTGCCCAGGTCGGACAGCGTGCCGTTGTTCCAAAGCGTGGCATGGTGTTCGACAGTCGAGTTAGCGGCATCGGAAATGTACGTCCCAGAACCCACTATCTGTCCGGCGTTGTTGATGCCATTGGCGTAGCTGCTAATATCACCGGGAAGCGATCCCAGGTCGGTGACGTTGCCGTGTGTCCAGCGGAAGGCGTGCCATACGTTAGCGCTGGGGTTGGAGCATGTGCCCGCCACCTGTCCGGAAATGTTGATGCTATTGGGCATGCAGTTACCCGTATAGCCTTTGGGTAGACGCAACGCTTTCATGGTGCCGTTGCTCCAAATAAAGACCTGGTTGCCAGAGACGCCTACTATCTGACCGTTGTCATTAATGGCAGAGGCCCAGCTAGCAACTTGGCCGGGGAGAACGCCCAGATCGGTGACATGGCCGGCGCTCCAGCGGAAGGCGTGGGTTGCGCTATAGTCGGCGGTGGAGCAATAACCCACCACCTGTGCGAAGTTGTTGATGGCGCTGGCACCGCAGATCGGAAAGCCAGCGGGTGTGGCTAGTGCGGTGATGCTATACGCGGGCATAGCGCCAACTGCCAGGTTACTCAGACCTAAGGTTGCCCCTACGAAGGCGATCTTCAGGCTCAGTTTCTTCTTCATACAGAATTTCTCCCAAATTATTATTAATAAATACCGCTTCGATTCATCGAACGACAAACAGAGCGGCGGTTGTGAAATGGAAATATGAAGCGACATCCAACATATTTCCAAAAAAAACCCGCCCGAAAATCCGGGACAGGTTTTAATTCCAGCTTAAGGCTGCGCCTGTAACCTTTGGACGCCACCAAGTAATACGGCTAGCTCGAACTCAATGTGTTTAGAGAAGCGCACTACTTGTTTCCATACTGAAAACGTCGGCTACAAGAACAATATCACAATATTCAAATATAATAATAACATTACCAACCATACATTGTCACTGAAGGCTCAAACCGGCGAGCTAGGCGTAGACCGCGCTGTCATGCGGCGCGGCGCAGATGCCGTACAGGGGCGTGGCCGCGCGGGGGTTCGAACACTTCCGCTTTGCGACTTTTGGGATCGAGGCGGCCGTAGTAGCCGTTCTGGCCGTTGAATCACAGGATGCCGGCGTTATCGAAGCTGGCGATGTTGAGGTTGACGTTCGGCGTACCCTTCGGTAGCGGGAAGACATCGACCTTCTCGGTCTTCGGTTCCAAGCGCACTCTGGTGCTGGGCGGCGTACCACACGCCGCCGTCGGCCGCGGGGGCGACATCGTGCGGGTGCGTGCCTTCGGGGAGGAGGTATTCCTTATATTTCGAGTGGGTTGGAGAGCGTGCTGGTAATGAACAGCACCGATGCCAGCAGAAGTCACGTACTCTTGCGCATGCGGGTGTAACTCTCCCTTGCTTGCAGCAAGACATTTTTGTTCAGGTCGAACCCTGCGCGACTGTCTTGCCCATTACAACTGATTGACCGGCCGGACACGCTCGGGCTGCCTTGGCTGGTTCCTTCTCAGGGGATGGCGGGGACAGGCTTTAGGATCTGGCTCGGCTGGGCGTACTCGACATCCGGCCGGCGCTTGAGGCGCTCGACCAGCTCGAGAGTGAGCGCGGCGACGTCGATCGCGAGCACAAGCTGACCGCGGTCGTTGACCCGACCGGACGGTTGCGGGTCGGCGCCGACACACAGCTTCTTCACCAGCGCCTCGATCTCCTTGCTGGTCTGCTTTCCGGCGCGCGTGGTGCGGCGCACCATTCTGCCGGCTTCGCTGTCACGGCGCAGATCGAGCGCGAGCGCGATCTGCGGCGCGGGCAATACGGTCTTCGGCGGATCGACGCGGGTCACTTGGCGCACCGCTGGGTCGCGCGTCACCACCTGCGTGAGCGAATTCGCCAGTCGATCGCGGTCCACGCTCAGAACCAGCTCGCTCCCGGAGGTCACGCGTACGGCGACGATCGCCACGCCCAGCTCCTGTGAGAGACGCGTGGCCAATGCCGCCAGCTGTCGATCGGCATTCGGATCGCCCTGCATGGCGCGCGTCACCAGCGTGCCGGGTTCGCTCGCCGTTGTGAATCGGACGATCAGGTCGCCGGCCACGAACGACGGTTTGTCGTTGGCCTGCGCCGCGAACAGGTTCAACAACAGGGCGCCGGCCCCCACCAGCATCGGAAACAAATTCGCCGTGGCTGACCGCGTACGCATACGTCGAACTCAGCGGCGTGTGGCGCGCAACCAGACGGCCAGGTAGCCGGCGCCGGCCAGAAGCAGCAACGGCGGCCACAACACGGCATGCGCCAGGTCGAAATAGCCGGGGGCATAAACGCCGAGCCACACCAGGCTCACCAGGCGTAGCTGATTGACACAAATCATGAGCAACACACCCAGCACGAGCGCAATAAAGCGAAAGCGCCACGCCAGCATTACCGCCGTGAGCAATTCGGCCGGAAGGAGCGCGGTACAGGCCACATCGATCTCGCAGGCGAAACCGCCGGCATGGACAAGTATTGTTGCCTCGCGTGCGACCGGCAGTTCGATCGCGGCCAGCATGCTCGCGGTCAGCTGCGCAGTGAACAAGCGAAGCGACAACGTGCCGCTTAGCGACGTGTTTGTCTGAATCAGCCACAGGCCGGCGACTGTCGCAGCCAATGATCCCGCGAGCCACGCTGGCGGAATGTACCGTGGTCGCGCGCGGCCAACGGTGGCGATCGTCATCCTGCGCTCCGCGCGCGCTGCCGCCAGATGTACAGCAGTACGATTGCCAACAACACGCCGGCGAGCGGCAGTGGCAAGGCTGGGACCTTTTTCGGCGTTACAGTAACTGCGGCGGCGGCGCGCACGCCCTGCGACTCGGCCTCAAGCGTCGCATCGCCGGCCGCGGCGCCGTTGACAGTCGCTCTCGCGACACCGTTCGTGTCGGTGGTGGCGGTCGCCGGACTGACAGTGAACACCGTGGCATTGGTCGAGACGAACGTCACATCCTTGCCGGTGTCGGGTGCGCCGTTGCGCAACACGGTGGCGCTGACCGCGACGCTCTTGCCAGCCTCGACGCTGGGCGCCGACGGCGACAAGGTGACCGCGACGCCCGACTGCGGCGGCGGAGGCTGGGTGGCGGCCGCGTTGAGCAACCCTGCGCCGCACGGCTTTGGACATTGGGTCGCAGTGCGCTTCATGGCTCGCGCCTTGAGCAGACTGCGGATCTGTTCCGGCGTGCGCGTGGCATCTTCGGCGAGGAATAGCGCCACGACGCCGGCGGTGTGCGGTGCGGCCATCGAGGTGCCGTTGTAGTATGCGTAGCCGCCATTGACCATGCTCAACACGCCATCCGGATTGCCGTCGTTGTCGCTGTCCTGGCGAACATCGCCGCCCGGGGCCATGATGTCAACGCGTGTACCGAAGTTGGAATAGCGCGTGGCGAGGTAGCCGCGCCGGTCACTAGCCGCGACCGTGATCACGCCGTTGCAGCTCGCGGGAGTGAAACCGGCAGCGTCCGCCGACTCGTTGCCGGCCGCCACCACCACCGTCACGCCCTTGGCGATGGCGTCATTGATAGCCGCCTGTGTGGCTGGCGAGGCCGAGCACGGCGAGGCGCCGCCGAGACTCATGTTGATGACTTTGGCCGGCGTCGAATTGTTCGGCACGCCCGGGACCGGCAAGCCCGCGGCCCAGCGGATTGCGTCGTTGATGTCGACCATGGTGCCGCCACACTTGCCGAGTACCCGCACCGGCTGGACCTTCACGTTCCAGTTGATGCCGGCGACACCGAGCGCATTGTTGGTCCGGCCGACGCCGATGGTGCCGGACACGTGCGTGCCGTGCCAGCTGCTCGGCTCCGCCGGACTGCCCGGATAGCACTCATTTTCGGCGATGGCATCGCCCGGGTCGGTGGCATCGGCATCGCGCCCGTCGCCATCGTTAGCGATGCTCGGGTCGCTGATCATGTCGTAACCGTTCACGAGATTCGGCGAGCCAATGATGTCCTCGTGGTTGGGCAGGATGCCAGTATCGATGACCGCCACCACCACCGACGCGCTGCCCTTGTTGGTTTCCCAGGCAGTCGGAAGATTGATGCCGCCCGGGGCCTGGTTGGCGCCACTGCCGTTGTCGAAATAGTGCCACTGTTTCGGATAACCCGAATCATTCGGCGTGGCCGTGATCTGGAAGATGTAGTTCGGCTGCGCGTATTCGACATCCGGCCGGGCCTTGAGGCTCTTGACCATGGCGAGCGTTCGGTCGCCGGCGTCCTTCTTCGACAGGGTGCTGAGCATGGCCGGCGGCAGACGATAGACGACTTCGCCGCCCGAGGTCTGCTCACGCTTGATCTCAAGGTTGAAGCGCTGGAGTTCGGTGGACGGCATGACGCGCAGCGCCGCCGGTCTCATCTTGACCACCACTTCGCCGGGAACGAAGTTCGACGTCAGGCGTTTCTCCAGCAGTTTCTCCACGACCGGCGGTTCCATGGCCACGATCTTGAGCGGAACGGCTTTCGGCGCCGACTGCTGCGCACACGCGGGCAGTGCAAGTGATGCGAAAATAAAAATGTGCAGAAGATTGCGCATGAGATGCCTCCATTCATCGTACGGTTTGCGGGAACGACAATCTCTACCGGATGCGGTGTGCCAGCTGTTGCCACTGGACATCCGGCCTGCTCGCTACGCTACGCCCATCCTGCGAGGCCTTCAAGTGAGCACGTCGGTGACGACCGGCAATGCACTCCGCCTGGCTCCATGCGTGAGTGAGCGTTCGTGCCGGGGGTCCCGGATGCGCTACCGCCTGTCCTGCGGGTTGGCGGCGGAGCGTATCAGCCGCTGTCATACTCTGTTCAGGAATCCACCGCCACGGATACGGCATGCTCAGATTGTTTTTATCCATCGCCACCGGTGTCATCATTGGTGTTGCCGGAACGCTCATCACCCTCAGCTGGCAGGAGGAAAAGCTGCGCTACGAGCTCGGCAATCCGGCCGCGTTCGGCGACATCGTCTACCAAAACCTCAGAGTCAGCAACGACGGCTGGAATCCGGCGACAAACGTGAAGCTGTTTCTCAAGCATCCGGCCGTTAGCGCCCGCAACGTGCAATCGGCGCCGGCATTCAACCTGAGCACCGAGGAACCGTATCTCCTCGGTGGCTACGATCGGCTGCGCCGCGGCGCGACCGTGATCGTCACCTTCGCGTTCAAGGGTACGCCGATCGAGACGCGTGCGCTCGGCATCAAGTCCGACCGCAGCCTGGCGCAGCCCCAGGCCCGCGACGGCGCGAACCTCGACATGCTGTCGCTGTTGCTTGGCGCTCTGGCCGGCCTGCTGTTCGCACTTGCTTCACCGCGTGTGCACGACCTGCTGCATGCCCTGCGCGAATCGGCGCTCAAATCGATCAAACCGAAGCCACCGCCGTGACAAGGACGTCACCTCGACTTGGAATCGCGGTGCAGGTCGCGTTCGTTTAAACGTCGATGCCTCTGACTCCGATTTGCCGCGTTATTAATTTGCAACCTGGATGGAGCGCAGCGCAATCCAGGAATCGACGCCGTAGTTTAAGCATACTACCCGTCTGTCCCCCGCGTGCCCCATCACATCACCCAGCGGGGTGATCGTCGCGAGGCGGTATTCTTTCGAAAGGCAGAGAACTATCGCTGGTCCTGTGCCGCCGCACACTGCGGATTGCAACCAGACCCGGTATTGACCCGGAAGCCGTCCTGGCAGTGGCAGTTTGAGAGTATTGGCGACTGGTCGGCCTGACTGGCTGAAAGCGGCGAACCACAGACGCTGGAAATAGTACGGCGCAACGTGGAAAACGGCCTGCCTGTGGTTCGGAGAAATTTATCCAGAAGTTGGAGAAGCTGACTGGGCGAGTGTTACAGTATCGGCCACGGGGACGACCACGTCCCCTTTATTCCCGAATTACCCTAAGTCTACGGCCTCTCATGTCCCAACAGCCCCTCATTGCCTTCTAATGGTATTGGCGCAATATTTTCAGATTCCAGGCGGAGTTTGCTTTCCAGCCTGTCAGTTTCCTGGGGGCTGAGGCGTGGCGTATCCGCACGGTCTATGGGCTGGTTCTTGGCCAGCTCGTCCGGAGACAGCTCTGTTGTGGCCGATTCCTGCCTGCTGGTATCGACGGTTTCTGACAAGCTGATATCTTCGCTGAGCGTGTTGATTCCAACACTGTCTTTCGTCGGCGGCCCGAGGTTGGCGGCCAGCTTGATCGGCGCGTTCAGGGTGGCGGACAACACATAGGCCTCCGGAGTCTTCGCAGTTGCCAGAAGAGGTGACGATGTTGCCGTTGCGGTTGCCTTGTCTTGGGGGCCTGCCGCAGCGAAATAATTCGCCGCGCCCAAGCCCAAGGCAAACCCTATCGCTAAACTAATGACGGGCTTCAATAGTTGGCTTGACGTTTGCATGGTTTTTACCTCGATTCGCAATATACATGGCCCCGCCTTCCCTAACTGCGCGCGTAGTCTGCGGCGGCTTCCAGCGCAAAGGCAGGCTGGCTGATTGGTTTGGTCCAAAGTCAGCAGCCTGCCTTGCCTATCAAAAATTTACGTCTGCCAAAGAACTGGGGGACGTTGCCGGCGTCTGTCAACCGGCAGACAAGTCGCCCTAAGGCATCCGTTAAGGATTATAAATGTAGTTCAACGCTCCGATGCTTGCTGATCCACCGGCTGCGGGCACAGCCGGACAAGCCGCAATGTTGCCCTGGATATTTGCGGTTCTCCCGCTGTCCATGTAGGCAATGGCATTGCTGACCATATCGTCATCGTTAGTTGACACATAATAGTAATAGGGTGACAAAGAAGACGTCCTAAAATAAATATAACCACCTATTGTAGTGTAGGCATCGTCGTAGGCGGTTACCCGGACGATTACTCCATTAAGGTTGCAGACCGCGTTGGACAGGCTCGGCACCATGACCGAGGACAGTATGAAACTCAAAACGAGCCAGTATTTTCTTTCCATTGAAGTATCCTCCAAATTAACGATTGCTGGTGTTTAAGGCGAAACAAGGATTGTGCTGCATGGACCCACGTGGCTGTCTTTCAAAGAAACCGGAGATGCCTCAGCCATATACAAATGTCACAATCCTTGTCTTCGTTGGGGACGCTACCCTTTTCCTAGTGGACAATCTTTACACGGATACACGCATGCAAACTACTTCACAATTCATGAACTGACAATAATGCAGATGCATACATTTCAGTCCTCTCTATTGGTTTCTTTGGTGTACAGCCACCCTTCATCTTCTGCTGCTTTCAATGCGGAATATCTGCAATGCACATTCATGATTGCTAGAATGCGCTGAAACTCAGTTCGGATAGTAGCGGGTGAGCGACCTAAGTAGGCTGCAAGAGTTTTGGTATTCGTTGTTTTCAGGGTAATGCAGGTTTCCATTAGTTTACGCAGGGCGGGCGTAAGTGGTTGTTTGCTAGATCCGTCCATATTGGTTCCTCCATGAATCCATGTGTTATGTTTTTAAAAAGTTAGTGCATCATCACCGATCCGCTGTATTCACGTTTGAGGTGCAACACTTCCAGGAACCCGCAGAATACCTCCGCCGGCGTCCGGAACCCAAGGCATTAACAAAACCCGGGTCAGAGACGATTGGCACTCACTTAAGCGGTTCCATGTTCGATGTAGGGTGGGTGAGGCACGCCGTTTGTGCCGTAACCCACCAGTTGTGCCGCGAGGCACTCATTAAAGAAGGCGTTGTGTTGCTACGCAACGCTTGGTGGGTTACGCGAAAAAACGCTCACCCACCCAACATTTAGGCTTAAGTAAGTGCCATTCGGGTCAGAGAACAATAATCGCTAATTATTAAGCAACAATTGTTATCTGACTCTGAGCTTTCCCCACATCTTCCCTTGATTCCCCAACAACTTATCGCCTAGTTCTCGGCAAAAACAGCGTGCATGACGAGGTTTTTTATCCCCCGTGGCGACCAACCGCGAGGGACCTCATCATGCACGCGACCCAAGTATTGCAGAAGATTTTCCGTCCTGTCATCGCACGACTCGACGCGCGCAACGCCCGCAATCCTCTGTTCGCCGTCGAAGCCCTGCTGATCGGGCGGCGTCTCACCTTGATGGAGCTGGCTCGCCACTTCCCGGGTGTCGAGCGGGTGCACGCTCCGCTTAAGCGCTTCGACCGGTTGCTCGGCAATCACGCGGTCCAGGCGATACGATCGTGCTTCTATCAGGCGGCGATGAACTGGCTAATACGATCAACGCAACCCGTGCTGATCATCGACTGGAGCGAACTCAAGTCCGACGACCACTGGCACCTGCTGCGCGCGTCCGCTTCGCTCGATCACCTCCAGGCCACCCGCATCACCCGGCTCTATGCCAAACGCATGCAGATCGAGCAGTCGTTCCGCGATCTCAAGTCGCACCGCTATGGCTGCGCCTTCGAAGACACCCTCACGCGCGATCCCCGAAGGCTGGAGATGCTGCTGCTCATTCATGCGCTGGCGAGCCTCGTGGCCTGGCTGGAGGGATTGACCGTCGTCACGGCGACGCCGGCCACCACGACGACAACCTCCGGGCATGCGTTTCATTCAATCGCCTGGATCGGTTATGAACGACTGCGACGACAATGCGCGCGTCTGTCGTTACCGCCGACCGAGGCCACTGCACGACTGCAACAGATGCTTGCGGAGGCGGCATGAACCGCGGGAAGATGTGGGGAAAGCTCAGTCTCTGACCCAGGTTTTGCATGGTCGTCGTTACCCGCCCGACAATGGGGCATACTCAACGTGCCGGGCCCGGGCGAGGAAGTACTCGTCAAGCGCGGGGTTGTCGAACACGAGGCGCTCGCCCTCTGGCTTTTCGATTAACAGCTCGCTTTCCAGTACCACCTTGTCGAGAGTCGTCCGATCGAACACGCGTTCGAAGCGACTGCGGTCGAAGCGGAATGTCGTGGCGTGTGGCGTCTCGCGCAAGTAGTCAGAGCACTCCAGGGTGAGTGCGTCGATGACGCGTTGAGGAAATGTGGCGTCATTGGGCACGGCATGGTAATTGAGCTCAATGCGTCGGCGCACGAACTGCTCGATTAAATCGGTGCGCATCTGGGCGTGCGTTCGCGCAGGCGGGACAGGCTTAGCGGTGAGGGTCTTGAGAAATAGTTCCTCAACAATGTCGAGGTCACGATAGGTACCGAGGAATGGCATACGGACTTTCTCGCCGCTGGAGTCCGGTGTGCGGGCCGAAAAGCCGAAACTGTCGATAAACGCCCAGTACAGCCGCTCCGTTTGCTCGGGACTGATGTGCATCCAATCGGGAACCTGGCCGGTATAGAACTGCCGCAGCGCACGTTCGTCCAGCGCGTGGTCGTGAGCCAACTGCTCATGCAGTTTTCCGGTCAGTTTGGCAATTCGTTTCGGGCTTCTGAGCGCCCTTACTGATTCGCTCGCCGTGAGCGCCGGAAGCTCAGCCACCTCGAAACCTGTCCGCAGGAGCTGCTGCAGGTTGGTGGGGCGCGTGGTGACAACCAGTGTGTTGTGCGCGAGCGTCTGGTCTTGAGCGAGCTGCGTGATTGCGCCGATGACCTCATCGCGATTAAGTGAGTGCACCTCATCAAGTCCATCGATCAGAAGCAGGGTCTCTGCCAAGATCCGCTGGGTGAAGGGCCGGGCACCCCAGGCGAATCCGCCGAAGACGCTGCGGCTGATGTGTCCGGGCAGGTCTTCGCCCGGTTGCAGGTCTTCTGCGTTCAATAAGATTACGGCCATACCCGGATGCTTCTCGTGGAACCAAAAACGCAGCTGCATGAGAAACCAGGATTTGCCGACACCTGCCCGGCCCTGGATAACAACGCGGTGACCGGGAAGCAGGACGCGGGAGAAAAACTCATTTTCGTACTGCGCCCGGCCCTTCATCTTGAGGGAACGCGGGATGTAATTCTGCTCGAACCCCTCGTCCTTGGCCTTGGCCGCCAGCGCTTGCCATTCTTCCTGGCGGTAAGTGTCAAACCGCGCTTGCAGTAGGCTGTCGAGCGTGAGCGGCACGACAAGGCCGACGATTAACAGCGCGAGCCCGCCGAGGATGAACGGGCTACGGCGCAGATGCGTGAAACTGAGCTTCGAGGCCGGATCGGTCTCGATCTCAAGCACGATGAGGGAGACACGCGTGAAGAAGAAGCCGAGCAGGCGTACGCCGATCAGCATCGCCGCAAGATTGGCGAGCAACTGAAAGCTGCTGCGATCGGTGTTGATGGTCTGCCACAGTGCAGCGCCCATTAGTATCAGGGACAGCGCCAGCGACCCATACTGCATCCAAACACGGTAGCGTCGCGGCACACGATGGATCTGGGCCAGATCGACGATGCGCGCGAAGCGCAGATGCCGGAGACTCGTGGATTTGAGGATCAGCGCCAGACAATACAGACCGAAACCGACTGTCGCCAGCGTAATATTCTCCCAGTCCACGCTTTCCTCCCGATGACTATTGAAAGGACGATACTACAGGTGGGCTCTGTGTCAACGCACAGACCGGTGACGGGGAAACGCGGATGACACGATCAAGCTTAGGGCGTATCGAGTGGTGCGATGTTGCCCGATAGAATCGGTGACTGGGCTTTGTTCTGGCTGCTACTCTTTGTAGCGATGCTGCCAGGCACTCATTAAAAAAGGCGTTGTGTTGCTACGCAACGCATGGTGGGTTACGCAAAAGACGCTAACCCACCCTGCATTTCGGCTTAAGTAAGAAACCTGCACAGGATCACGAAATAAAGGAATACAAGCCTCCTATTTCATTTCGTCACTGCGATCCGGCATGAAGTACATGACCGTCGACAGCGCCACCAATACCAGGGCCTTGCGTGACAGCGACGAACTCGATCAGAGAACTAAAGATTCCGGTTGGAGATGAGGGGTACGTTTTGTAAACGCACGGACCTCATGTGACTGTACAAAGCCTGACCCTGGAGCCTTGCTGTTCCGGAAAGTCAAACGCCGGCGGCGTTCATCGGCATCGTCCCATGTGAGCACCGGTCCGGGTCGTCCGTGCAGCCATGCACAAGCTGATGCACTGATCTATGGCGTACTCAAGACCGGAAAGCCGTTCGATCCGAACTACACTTAATTAACTACACTTAACTATTAAAAGAACGGTTGATGTCTGACGGTAGCTGATCCGGGTTATCTGGATCACGCTGGCACGCAATTTGCTCCGTTTTGATGGATAAGCTATGGATTTCACAAACTAAACAGGACTCGGAGTTGAGCTGGACACGCCATGCTGGACCCGGGGTTAGCATCGGGCCCGTGATCGCGGGTCCCGAACCCGGAATGCCGAGCTGTCGGGGCAGCATTCCGCCCAAAAGGTGAATTATGCGTTTGTTTACTGTCTTGGCAGGACTGGTTCTGATGGCTCAAGCGACGGCGGTTGAGGCCGCCCCGCCGGCCCGCTGCCTGTACGTATCGTCGTATCACGCCGGTTATGATTGGAACGATGGCATCGAGCGCGGCCTGCAATCGACCCTGCAGGACCGTTGCGAGGTCCGCAAGTTCTACATGGACGGCAAGCGCAATCTGGGCGAGGAGTTTGCCAAGGCCAAGGCGCTTGAGGCCAAACAACTCGTCGAAACCTGGAAGCCGGATGTCATCATCGCCGCCGACGACAACGTTTCCAAATTCCTGATCATGCCGTATTACAAGAATGCGGCGATCCCGGTGGTTTTTTGCGGCCTGAACTGGACCGCCGAACCCTATGGCTATCCGTATCGCAATGCCACCGGCATGATTGAAGTCGGTCCGATCGAGCCGCTCCAGGCCGAGGTGCTGGCCGTGGTTAAAAATCCCCGGCGCGGAGTCTTTCTGTCCGCCGACGAGATTACCCAGAGCAAGGAATTTGCCATGGCCCGGGAACTCTACAAGCGCCGCGACATCACCCTGACCCAGACCGCAGTGAGCACGTTCGCCGACTGGCAGGCGGGATTCAGTGCCGCGCAACAAACCGCCGACTTTATCGTGATCGGCAATAACGCCGGCATCAATGACTGGGACAAAGCGGCGGCACGTCGCTACGTGTATGAGCATGGCCGGCGCTTCACCGTCGCCTACCTCGAGTGGATGGCCCCGTATGCCATGCTGACCATGGCCAAGATCGCCGACGAGCAGGGCGAATGGGCCGGCAAGGTGGCCGTGCTGATACTGAATGGCACGCCGCCCTCGAAAATTCCGGTGGTGGCGAACCGGCGCTGGAACATGTTCATCAACACCAGGCTGCTGGACAAGTCCGGCATCCGGGTGTCGACCGAAATCCTGCAAAAGGCCGTAAAGGTGGAATAGTGACAGAATTCATGCGGCGGCTGCGCCCGTCGCTCGTCATGCTGGTCGCGCTGTTCGGTACGTTCCTGACAGCGGCGGTGGCTCTCCACACCTGGAAGGACACGCTGAACGACCAACGCAAGGTCTTTGCCGCGCACTCCGATGCGGTGCGTGAGCAGGTGCTCGCACGTATCAAGACCAACGACGAAATGATCATCAGCCTGGGAACGCTGGTGAATTCCGCACCCCATGCGGATGCCGATCAGTTCCGGATATTTTCCGAGGAACTCCTGCGGCGGCACCTGTACCTGGTCTCCACATCCTATCTGCCGCGCATCCCCGAAAACCAGCGGCGCGGTTTTGAACGCTCGCGCCACGAGGCCGGGTTCCCGGGTTTCGCCATCACCGATCGCTCCGGCGATGACTACCACAGCGCGCCGGCGCGTGCGCAGTATTTTCCGATGCTGTTCATCGAACCGTTCGAACCGGTTTCGGTATCCATGATCGGGTTCGATGTGTTTGCGGACACACAACTCGCACAGTCGGCGCAGCTGGCCATCGACTCGGCGCAGCCGAGCGCTGCCGACCCCCGGCTCATCGAGGGGCGGATTTGGGGTTACTGGCTGTTTTTACCGGTATACGCCGGCAAGGGTGCCCCGGCCACCACCGAAGGGCGCCGTCAGTCGGTGAATGCGCTGGTCGCGTTGCGCGTCAACGCCGAACAATTGCTCGCCGAGTCGCTGGCCAAGCGGCCGTTAGCGGCACAGCTGACAATGATTCCGTCCCGCGGCGGGCCGCCGCTTAAACTTGTTTCGAGCGCCGATTTCGACGCTGGCTCGGTCAGCTGGAGCACGTCGATGCTCACGCAAAGCTCCGACATTGACTCCGGCAATCAACGATTCCGGCTCGACCTGCAGCGGGCGGTGTCATGGCGCGACATCAACTACCTGCCCGTCATCATGGTATTTCTTGCCGGGGTACTGACCACCGTGCTGCTGGTGGTTGCGGTACAACGCGCAGTGCGGCGCACCCAGGCACTGGTCCTCAGGAATCTTGAGATTGAACGGCAGGTGGCCGAGAAGACCGCCGAGCTGGCGCTGGAAAAGGAACGTGCGCTGGTCACGCTCGCCTCCATCGGCGATGCGGTGATCACCACCAACGCCGCCGGCCGTGTCGACTACCTGAACACCGTGGCCGAGAAATTGACCGGTTGGAGCAGCGACGAGGCGCGCGGTCGCCAGCTCATCGAGGTTTTCCGGGTACATCCGGCGGACGAGTCCGCATCGCCAGTCGGGGTCGAGGAATCCGCGACGCGCGACAACCTGCTCATCAATCGCTCGTATCAAAAGATACCCATTGATCAGTCGGTCGCGCCGATACTCGGGCACGACGCTGAGGTGCACGGTTCCGTGGTGGTGTTTCGCGATGTGACCGAACAGCGCAAGATCGCCCACGAGATGTCCTATCAGGCCACGCACGATGCACTGACCGGTCTGTATAACCGGCGCGCGTTCGAGGATCGTCTGGGTCAGTTTCTCGCCAATGCGGTATCCGACCGCACGCAACATGCGTTGCTGTATATCGATCTCGATCAGTTCAAGATCGTCAACGATGCCTGCGGGCATTCCGCCGGCGATCAGCTATTGCGCCAGCTGGCCGCCGTACTGCGCAAGGAAACACGGCAGAGCGACCTGCTGGCCCGCCTCGGCGGCGACGAACTGGGCATTCTGCTGCACAGCTGTCAGCTAGACGAAGCAAATCAGATTGCGCACAAGCTGCTGCAGACGATCAACGATTTCCGGTTCGTGTGGAGGGACCGAACCTTCACAATCAGCGCCAGTGTCGGTCTGGTGGCATTTGGCGGAGGCCCGGAAAGCCCCGCCGCTATCCTCAGCGCCGCCGACGCCGCCTGTTATGCCGCCAAGGATAAGGGTCGAAACCGCGTGCTGGTCTACCAGACCGACGATAACGACCTCAGCCAGCGCCGCAACCAGATGCAGTGGGCCACCCGGCTGAAACAGGCCCTGGACGAAGATCGGTTTGTGCTCTATTGCCAACCGATCATCCACCTCGCCTCATCGGCCGCAACACCGGTCATGCAGGAGGTACTTCTGCGCCTGCGCGATGAGGACGGCTCACTGGTGCCGCCCGGGGCGTTTCTGCCGGCCGCGGAACGCTACGGATTGATGCCGGCCATCGACAGATGGGTCGTCCAGACAATATTGCAGTGGCTGGCCACCCATGCGGTGAATCCGAACCTGGCCGAGTGCTACACGATCAACCTGTCCGGGCATTCCATGAGTGACGCGCCGTTTCTGGCTTTTGTAATGCAGGAACTGGAATCCAGCGGCGTCTCTCCGGCCAGGGTCGCGTTCGAGATTACCGAAACCGCCGCGATGGCGGCGCTGGACAACGCGATCCACGTCATCACGACCCTCAAGGAAAAAGGCTGTCGCTTCCTGCTGGATGATTTTGGCAGCGGCTGGTCGTCATTCACCTACCTCAAGAAACTGCCGGTCGATTTCCTCAAAATCGACGGCGGTCTGGTGCGCGACATGGCCGACGACGCGCTCGACGAAGCGATGGTGCGTTCAATCAACGACATTGGCCATGTGATGGGCATTGCCACCATCGCCGAGTTCGTGGAAAGCGATGCGATACTGGAACGGCTGGTGTCTCTCGGCGTCGACTATGCGCAGGGTTACGCGATCAGGCATCCCATGCCCATTGATGAGCACTTGAACTTCTCAACGCAGGAATAAACTGCGCGCCCGAAACTTCTGCGGCATCCCCGATTTCACGGACACCCCAATAGGCACATAATGCCTGAAGGAGGCGGCCCGATGAACAGGCGTCCGTCTTACACCAAGGATTTCAAACTCGACCGGCTGACGCCGGAGCAGAAAACTTATCTGGCTTCGGCGGGAGGAACCTGAAGCGCAAGCGGCTGTGCCCGCAGTGGATACGCGTGGTCCATGCGCCGGTACGATGCACCCCCGACGGTCATTCGGACTCCTCGCCTGGGCCGGCAAGAAAATCGTCCATCGAACCATGCCATTCCTCCGGCGGTTCAATCTCCTGCAGTGTCATCCCGGTCCATTCCTCGAGATCCATTTCCTCGACGCTGCCATCCAGCGTGCCGATTTCGAGCGTTCCCCGATCGGCGTGGATCGCGACGACAACGAAACGATCGCCCTCGTCGTCCTCGTACCAGGTACCCACAGTTGGTGGCGCATCCATTGGACTCAATTCCTCGGTTGCAGCATTCGGTGTGGCGCGCACAGACTGAAGCTGTGCACGCTAAATCGAATGCACCATACTCCCGGCGTGTGCCCACTGTATTTGAGCTGCGTCAAATACGGCGGGTATCGTGTCACGCCGCGGAAGAAGCTTATAAAAAAATACCGATCACCGTTGCGACGGCGTTTATTAGAAGCAATTCACCACCGGCAACGACAACGCGTATTGTCGGGAGGAGGCATCACGTGGTCCATGGGCATGTCGGCGCAGAGTCGACACCGCCGTCAGCAACCGGCGGCACCCCAGCGCAGCTGCAGGGTGTGGTCATCGCGCTGCACCACGTCGACGCCGAACGGCGCGCTTTCTCGTTTCAGGACCTGCCACAGCCATTGCGCCTCGTCGGCCGCCGCGCGCCGCACTTGAAACCGGCGGATGCGGGTGGGCGTCATGTCGACGCGCCGCAGGCGGCCAGTCGCGCGCTCCACGGTCACGAAGTACATCAGGCCGAGATCGCCATGGTAGCTCTCGTAGCCGTGGATGCCTTCGTAGTCGTTCAGGAAATCGCCGCAGCCGTAGAGGATCGGCCGGTCGTGATAGACCTCGATGCCCTTGACGTGGTGCGAGGAGTGGCCATGGACCACGGTGACGCCGGCTTCATCGATGAGTGCATGGGCGAAACGGATCTGGTCGGGCGGGATGGTGTAGTCGAAGTTCGCGCCCCAGTGGATCGAGGCCACCACGATATCGCCCGGGCGCCGCACGGCCTGAATGCGCGCCGCGATCTGCCGCACCGTGCGCTCCGAGAGGTCGTCCAGAAGATCGACCCCCGGCCGCGCGGCGGTCGCCGCCCAGTCGCGCGGAATGCCGCTCGTTTCCAAACCGAAGCCGAACACGAGCACGCGGCTGCCATCCGGCAAGGCCAGCACCGCCGGCGCGGTCGCGGTCGTACGGTTGTGTCCCGCCCCGGCCGTTTTCAACCCCGCGCGTTTCAATGCGTCCAGGGTTTCTTCGAGGCCGGCTGGGCCGAAATCCAGCACGTGATTGTTCGCCAGCACACAGCAATCGATCCCGGCTGCCGTGAGGCAGGGAATGTTGTCCGGGTGCATGTGATAATTGATGCCTTTGGCCAGCCAGATATCGCGACGGGTGACGCTGGTCTCGAGGTTGACAATGCGCGCAGCGGGCGCCACGCGCTCGAGCTCGGCGAGGGCGTCGCCCCAGATGTAGGCAAAGTCCACCGGGCGCGCAATCGGGCCGCTGGCCTGCTCGGCCAGTTGCAGGTAGTCGAGCGCGCTGACCAGGTAGGGCTCGTGCAGCTCCGGACTGCCGGGATGCGGCAGGATCTGGTCGATACCGCGACCGGTCATGACGTCACCGCAGAGAAACAGGGTGACGGCAGCATCGCTGTCCGGGGTATGATTCATCGTCGCGTTCCGCTGTGGTTCAAACCTCGTCCGAAATATTGCCGGCGTTCAGTTCCGTTGTGTCCAGTGTCCGCGCCGGGCTCACGCTGCGTAGCGAAAGATGCCCTGCCGCTCCGCGTTCGGCCAGGGGGCAAGATGCGCGGCGCCCTCCGGCAGCTGCTCGCGCCGACCGATGACAAGCGCGCCACCGGGCGCAAGCTGTGCCAGTAGCCGAGCGAGCAGCGCGCGTTGGGTCGGCATATCGAAATACGTGAAGGCGAGATTGCGGCACAGGATGAGATCGAACTCCTGCTCCGGCCAGGCCGTGCGCAGGTCGTGGTGCAGAAACGTCACGCCCGCGCGGAATCGGGCGCGCAGGCACCAGCGCTCGCCCACGCGTTCGAAACCGTGCTCACGCCAGGCCGAAGGCAACAGTTTCAGGTTGCTCGCCGGGTAACAGGCGATGCGGGCGCGCTCCAGCACCGCCTCGACCACGTCGGTCGCCATCACCGCGAGACGCAAGGCGGGAAACTGCGGTGCGACCGCGAACTGCCAGGCAAGCATGAGCGTGTACGGTTCCTCGCCGGAGGCGCAGCCGATGCTCGCGACATGCAGCACGTGCGCGCCGTGCGCGCTGGTCCGGCGCGCGAGCGCCGGCAGCACCTCGGCGGCGAGCGCCCCCCACATGGCGGTGTCGCGGTAGAAGCATGAAATGGTGATCGGGCAGAGCGCATCGAGCCTTGGCCACTCGTCCGGATGGTGTTGGAGATAGTCACGGTAGGCGGCGACATCCAAAAGCCCCAGTGCGCGACAGCGCTGCTCGATGCGCCGGCACAGCTGGTGGCGCACCTTGCGAAAGCCGACCCACGGGCGCTTCAGCCGCGGCAGCGCCCACTGCAAAAAGGTGACACACTCACGGTCGTGCATGGCGGCTCGCTCCGGTTCAACCCTGATGGCCTGCATCTCCACCGAACCTCTCTTGGCATTGTCACCCTTCGAAAGGGATCGTGGAAGGCGGGTTCGCTCAGCCCCGTGCAGCGTGGCCAGGCAGGTTGAAAAAGACCAAGACGGATTCTTCAGCGGCCCGCTAGCGATGCGCGAGCGCGAGCGAGAAGATCTCGTCGGGCTTGAGCAGTGAAATGGCGGTTCGGTCGCCGAGGATGTCGACGCGCAGCCACCAGTCCGGATGCGCCAGATCAACCTTGCGGTCGATGGCGCCAGCGAGATGGCGCACGATGTCGTCGGTGGGGTACGGCGGCCAGCCGTGCTTGTCGACGCGCATGCCCCAGGTGTGGTGCGCCTGGATCCAGGGCAGCATGTGCGCGATGATCGCCTCGCGCATGGCGTCGAGGCTGGTGTCGCACCAAATATCCACCGGCACCCATTTGACCGCATACTGGAATGGCCGGCCGGCGCGATGGAGCGCGTGACACTGGCGGACCACGGCGCGAGAATCAAGTCCGGTGTGAGCGATGGCGATGCCCGGTACCGCGGAGCGCACCACATTCGGGTCCGGGTCGCCGAGCTGCGTGAGCAGTGCCAGAGCCTCGCGCCGGGCACGCCCGAATTGACCCCAAGGATAGGAAACCAGTAGTTCCATGGCGCAAGCGTCCTCGCGGGCCAGCGATTATTGTGCCGCCGGCAGCTGCCGTCGACAATGCCGTGTCAGATAGTCCAGGGAAACCCGCGATGAGCGGAAAAGGAGGCGAAGGTGACCGAACCGAAGAAGGAGCCGCGACCGCACTCCGTCACGAAAGAGCCAAAATTCTGCAAGTGCCGCCTGTGCCACGAGTATTTCTACGCAGACACAATCGCCGCCGCGCGGAGCGCCTGCCTCGAGCACGGCGAGCGCTTCCATCCGGACTGGCATGTCACCAATTGTTATTGTCCGGATTGACCGCCGATTGGATTCGCCTTCTACGTTGATGCCTGTTGTGATGGAGAAATCGCTCGTAAGCTGGGCGGACACAACCACGGACAGGGCGACAAGGCCGACCAATCACCTTGGCCCTCGAGGCCAAGGTCGCCGTGCTTCGCGCGCCCGATATCTAACCGGACAAGCCCGTTCGGGTTGATGCAGTGGAAACCCACATGTCCCAGGTGTTCCTGACCGATCGCTACGCTTACAAGATAATGCGCCGGCTGCCGGCCGAGCGGATGCTGGATGCCATGATCCGGCCGCCGGTTCAGGCCTTCTTGTAGATTTCCGCGCCGGCCTTCTTGAACTCAATGGCCTTTTCTTCAAGGCCTTTCGCGAGCGCTTCATCCTCTGCGATACCCTGAGCCGCCGCGTAGTCTCTTACATCTTGCGTGATCTTCATGGAGCAGAAATTCGGCCCACACATGGAGCAGAAGTGCGCGACCTTGTGCGCATCCTTGGGCATGGTTTCGTCGTGGAAGTCGCGCGCCTTGTCGGGGTCGAGACTGAGGTTGAACTGGTCTTGCCAGCGGAATTCGAAGCGCGCCTTGGAGAGTGCATTGTCGCGCAGTTGCGCGCCCGGGTGGCCCTTGGCAAGATCGGCGGCGTGGGCGGCGATTTTGTAGGTGATGATGCCGTCGCGCACGTCCTGCTTGTTCGGCAACCCCAGGTGTTCCTTCGGCGTTACGTAGCAGAGCATGGCGGTGCCGTACCAGCCGATCTGCGCAGCGCCGATGGCGGACGTAATGTGATCGTAGCCGGGGGCAATGTCGGTGGTCAGCGGCCCGAGGGTGTAGAACGGCGCTTCGAAGCAGTCGCGCAGTTCCTTGTCCATGTTCTCCTTGATGAGTTGCATGGGCACATGTCCGGGGCCTTCGATCATGGTTTGCACGTCGTGCCGCCACGCGATCTTGGTCAGCTCGCCAAGGGTTTCGAGTTCGCCGAACTGGGCGGCATCGTTGGCATCGGCGATGCAGCCGGGGCGCAGGCCATCGCCGAGGCTGAAGCTGACGTCATAGGCCTGCATGATTTCGCAGATTTCCTCGAAGCGGGTGTAGAGGAAATTCTCCTTGTGGTGCGCGAGGCACCACTTGGCCATGATCGAGCCGCCGCGCGAGACAATACCGGTGACACGCTGGGCGGTGAGCGGGATATATTTGAGACGCACGCCGGCGTGGATGGTGAAGTAGTCCACGCCCTGCTCGGCCTGCTCGATGAGCGTGTCTTTGAACATTTCCCAGGTGAGGTCTTCGGCCTTGCCGTTGACCTTTTCCAGCGCCTGATAGATCGGCACCGTGCCGATCGGCATCGGGGCATTCCTTAATATCCACTCGCGGGTTTCGTGGATGTTCTTGCCGGTGGACAGATCCATGAGCGTGTCGCCGCCCCAGCGCGCCGACCACACCATTTTCTCCACCTCTTCCTCGATGCTGGAGGTAACAGCGGAGTTGCCAATGTTGGTGTTGATCTTCACCAGGAAGTTGCGGCCGATGATCATCGGCTCGAGTTCCGGGTGGTTGATGTTGGCCGGGATGATGGCGCGACCGGCCGCGACTTCGGCACGCACGAATTCGGGGGTGATTTCCTGCGGAATGTTGGCGCCGAAGCTCTGGCCTGGGTGCTGGCGCAGCAGCCTGGTGTAACGCGGATCTTGGCGCAGCGCGTTGAGCTTCAGGTTCTCGCGGATCGCGATGTATTCCATCTCCGGCGTGATCACGCCCTGACGTGCGTAGTGCATCTGCGAGACATTCTTGCCCGCTTTGGCACGGCGCGGCTTGCGAATGTGCTCGAAGCGCAGGCTGGCGAGCTGCGGGTCACTAGCACGCGCGCGTCCGAAATCCGAGGACGGGCCAGCGAGCTCTTCGCTGTCGTTGCGTTCCAGAATCCATGCGGCGCGCAGCGCGGCCAGACCCTTGAGCAGGTCGATGCTCGCTGTCGGATCGGTGTATGGGCCAGAGGTGTCGTATACAGGGATCGGCGGGTTCGCTTCCTCGCCGTGCGCGAGCGGGGTCGGGGTCTGGTCCACCTCGCGCAGGCCGACGCGGATATCCGGGCGTGTGCCGGTGACATACACCTTGCGCGAATTCGGATAGGGGCGTGTGGCTTCTTCCGACAGGCGGGTGGTGGTTTGCTGAAATGCTTTCGGGATCGCGCTCATGGGTCTCTTCCTGGGTGGAGGCCGCCGCTCTCGCGCATCCTGCGCTTCGCGGCATTGGTACATCCATGTACGGCACAGGAAGCACGGAAACAATGCGGGGTTACGTGCTTCCCTACGCCGGTATCAGCCGGGTCAGGTTCAAAGGGTGTGTCTCAGCCCGGGCAGAATTCATCTGCGGGCACCCCTAGCTGGATGTATATAAGGAAACAAGCTAAAGCAACAGGACGGGGAAAGCAACCTTAAGGATTACACGGCATGTGGATTTGGGAACTGCTGCAGAAAACGCCTGATAGCCCTATCAAAACATCCCGGCTTGCTTGCCCCGGCGCCTGCGCTTAGGCTTTCCCTGCCCCCGAGAGGCGCAGGCATAAATAACAGCTGTACGGAGGAAGGCATGACCGCTATCAATATCGAATCCGCCCGCTACAACATGGTGGTGAGCCAGATCCGCATCGGATCGGTGCTGGACGATCGCATACTGGAACTGGTGGGCCGCGGCCCGCGCCAGGATTTCGTGCCGGACGCGCTGCGCAACCTTGCCTTTGTCGATATGCAGATTCCGCTCGGCCACGGCGAGGTAATGATGGCGCCGCTGGTGGAAGCGCGTTTGTTGCAGGAGCTCATGATCAAGCCAAGCGACCAGATTCTGGAAATCGGCACTGGCAGCGGTTACATGACCTGGTTGCTGGCGCAGCTCGGGGCCAAGGTGCGCAGCGTCGAGATTCGTGCGGAATTCACGCCGCGCGCCGCGCAGAAACTGGCCGCGCATGGTGCGCACAATGTGGAACTCGACATTGGCGACGGCGCGCGCGGCTGGGAAAAGCATGCGCCCTACGACGTGATACTGGTCACCGGATCGCTGCCGATGTTGCCGGAGGAATTCAAGAAACAACTCACGGTCGGCGGGCGGCTGATCGCCATCGTCGGTCAGTCGCCGGCGATGGAAGCACAGCGGATCACGCGCGTTACCGAAACCAGCTTCGACACCCGCGGCCTGTTCGAAACCGACCTGCCGCCGCTGCAGAACGCACTTTCGCCGAGTGCGTTCGTGTTCTAGGTATGCAGCAGATGACGGTGCGCGAGCTGCAGGAACGGCTCGCACGACCCGGCGAAAAGCCTGTGCTCCTCGATGTGCGCGAAGGCTGGGAGCTCAACATCTGCGCCCTGCCAGGGGCGCGGCACATTCCCATGGGCCAGATCCCGGCCCGCGTCGCGGAACTCGACCCGCAGCAGGAACTGGTAGTGGTCTGCCATCACGGCGTGCGCAGCCTGCGCGTGGCCTACTTCCTTGCGAGCCGCGGCTTCAGTAAGCTCCACAATCTGCAGGGCGGTGTGGACGCGTGGGCACGCGAGATCGACCCCGCCATGCACACGTACTGAAGGGAAGCCCATGCCAATCATCAAACTCGTGTTCTCCAGCCCGGAAGCAGCAGAAGAGGCCTTTTACCGTGCTCTGCAAAAGAGCGATCTCGAGCTGATGATGGCGGTGTGGGACGAGGACGAGAATATCTCGTGCGTGCACCCCGGCGGCCAGCGCCTCGATGGCCGCGCGGCCGTGCGCCAGAGCTGGCAACAGATCTTCGCACATTCCTCCGGCATGGAGTTTCACCTCAGTGACCAATCACGCTACGACGACCAGAACCTGACCGTGCACGTGGTGCACGAGCACATCCGCCTCGGCAAAGAGAGCCAGTTCCAGCCGCCGGTCATCGCCACCAATGTCTACCGGATCACCGACAACGGCTGGCGCATGGTGATGCACCATGCCTCGCCGACGCGGGTCGGCAACAAACAGGAAATACTGCACTGATCCCCATCCACAAAATTGCCGCCCAAAGGGCGGCAATTTTAGAACGCAGGTCATCGCGTGGATGATGGCGCGTACTGGCCGAATCCACACGCCAACAATCCTGCATCAGTCCAGATCGAATTTCTGGTAGTAACTCTCGCGCAGTTTCGGGTCCTGCTCTTCTTTCACGAGACGGAAGTTCCCGACATAGAGTTCGTCCATCTCGGTGCCCATGAAGCAACGGAACGCGTCTTCCGGTGTACAGACGATCGGTTCGCCGCGCACATTGAATGAGGTGTTCACCACCACGCCGTAACCGGTGAGCTTCTTGAAGTTGGAAATCAGTTTGTGGTAGCGCGGGTTGGTGTCGGCGTGCACCGTCTGGATGCGCGCCGAGTAATCCACGTGGGTGATCGCCGGCAGGTCGGACTTGGGCACATGGAGCAGTTCGATACCGAATTTCTGGCTGTCTTCGGCGGACAACGGCTTGCGGCGCTTCGCCGCCACCGTGGCGACCAACAGCATATAGGGGCTGTCACCGTTGAGATCGAAGTACTCGGCCACGTCTTCGCGCAGCACCGAGGGTGCGAACGGCCGGAACGACTCGCGGTATTTGATCTTGAGGTTCATCACCGACTGGGTCTTGGCCGAGCGTGCATCGCCGAGAATCGAACGCCCGCCGAGCGCGCGCGGACCGAACTCCATGCGGCCCTGAAACCAGCCCACCACTTTCTCCGCGGCCAGGGCCTTCGCGCCTTCTTCGAGTAACGAGTCTTCGCTGAGCTGCTGGTACTTGGCACCGAGCCGCTCGAAGCTGGCCTTAATGTCGCTGTCCGCGTAACTCGGGCCGAGGTAGCTACCCTGCATGGCGTCGCGCTGCACGGTCTTGCGCTCTTTGCCGGCGAACAGGTGATAACCGGTGAGTGCCGCGCCGAGTGCGCCACCGGCGTCGCCCGCGGCCGGCTGGATCCACAGATTGTCAAAAATTTTCTCTTGCAGCAGCTTGCCGTTGGCCACGCAGTTGAGCGCCACACCGCCAGCCAGGCATAGGTTCGGCATTTGGTACTCGGCGCGCAGGCCTTTGGCGAGTTTGATCACGATCTCTTCGGTAATGAGCTGGATCGAGGCAGCCAGGTCCATGTCGCTTTGGGTGATATCGGCCTCGGCCGGGCGCGGTTTGCGGCCGAATAACTTGTCGAAACGCCGATTGGTCATGGTCAGACCGGTGCAGTAATTGAAATACCGCATGTCGAGGTGGAACGAGCCGTCGTCGTGGATATCGACCAGGTGTTCGCGGATCAGATCGGCATACACCGGCTTGCCGTACGGAGCGAGACCCATGAGTTTGTACTCGCCGGAGTTCACCTTGAAGCCGGTGAAGTAGGTAAAGGCCGAGTACAAAAGGCCCACCGAGTGCGGGAAATGGATTTCCTTGAGCGGGGTGATGCGGTTGCCCTCGCCCTTCATCACCGAGGTCGTGGCCCATTCACCGACACCATCCATGGTGAGGATCAGCGCATTTTCGAACGACGACGGATAAAACGCCGAGGCGGCGTGCGACAGATGATGCTCGGAGAATAGCAGCTTGCCGCTGGCGTTGAAGGCCGGATCAAATACCTTCAGGTGTTTGGCGAGTTCGGTCTTCTGGAACAGTTTCTCTTTTAACCACACCGGCATTGCGTTCACGAACTGGCCGAAACCCCTGGGGGCAAACGCCACATAGGTCTCGAGCAGGCGTTCGAACTTGAGAAACGGTTTGTCGTAGAAGACGATCTGGTCGATATCCGACAGACCGACCCGGCCTTCCGCCAGACAGTAACTCACGGCGTGTTCCGGGAAACCGGCGTCGTGTTTCTTGCGCGAGAAGCGCTCTTCCTGCGCGGCCGCGACAATGCGGCCATCCTCGATGAGGGCGGCGGCGCTGTCGTGATAGTAGGCCGAAAGACCGAGGATGCGCATCGTCAGCAGAGCCAGTTCTGGGCAAACGGCGCTGCTTAAAACAGCGTGTAGATAAACGGCGCCACGGCACTGCCCTGGGCGAGGACCAGCAGCACACCGAGCAACAACAGGATGATGATGATCGGCAGCAACCAGAACTTCTTGCGCGCCTTCATAAACGCCCACAGTTCTTTCAGAAAGTCGATCATCAGAATTGATTCCGCATGGATTGAGGGGTGAGTTTCTGTTCGCGTTGGACCCAGTAACTGCCGGAACGGTTCAATCGCATACTCAGGAAATCCTTGCCGAACAGGCGCATGACCAGTCCCATGGGCATTACCACCACGAAAAACACGAGGCCGAGAATAATGCGTGCATTGATCCAACCCAGCACGTGGCCGAACGCCATCCACGCCTTGTAGAGCGGCGCGAGCATCTTCGGATAGACGAGCGCGGCTACCAGCCAGAGGCCGGCGCCGGCCAGCCAAGTGAGATTCGGTGCGTGCAGCGGCCAGAGTGGCCAGAAGGCCACGAGCACGAACACGGCGGTGAAGAGAAAACCGAACTGCCTTTCCTGTTTGTGCGACATGCCGGGGGCCTTGGAGCGACGTGGCGGATTTTAACAGGAAAACAAGGGGGTGACGACGTGCTCCCTCGGACCTGACGAATTGCGGTTTGCGTGGAAATGCTGCCCTGGCCTAACCTATGAGCCAACGCCGCGAGACCCACGCATGCTGCCTGCCCCCCCGCCCCTGGATTCGATGAACCACTGGCGATGCTGCGCGCCTGTCGCGCGCGCATCCAGCGCCAGTGTGCGACGCTCGCCAGACTGGCCGCACACCTGCGCAGCGACGGGTTAACGGACAGCGCGCGCCGGGCGGCGATTGATGTTCACCGCTACTTCTCCAGTGCCGGCCGACAGCATTATGCCACCGACGAGCCCATGGATGGGCGAGGTAGACCGTGCCGGGAGCGAGCGGTCGAGGAACAAGACCTCTTTCCCCGGCTGCGCACCGAGCCCGTTCTTGCCGTCCTGCTCGACACACTCGCGCGCGAACACGCAGCGAGGGAAGCCTTGTGGCAGCGTCTCGAACCACTGCTCGCCGCACCGGACACGATTCACGATCTCGATGCGTTCGCACAATTGGCCGATGAATTCAACGCGCTCTATGCGCAGCACATCGCGCGCGAGAACAGCGAATTGCTGCCACAGGCGGAACGATTGTTAAGCATCGAGCAGCAGCATGACCTGGGCGCGCGCATGGCCGCGCGTCGCGGTGTCAGCCTGCGAGCAACGGCCGAAGCAGCGCCAGGGTCTTGGCGAGCGCCCCGCGGTTCTCCGTCACCATGCGCTGCCCGGCTTCACCGGCGGCGCGGCGCGTGCCGGGATTCTCCAGGTAACCGGCCACCGCATTGGCCAATTCAGCAGCATTCTGTACTTGCCGACCGGCGCCGCGTTCCAGTGCCATGCGGCTGATGTCGCTGAAGTTGTACATGTGCGGGCCAAACACCACCGGCGTACCGACTGCTACGGCTTCGAGCAGGTTCTGACCGCCGAGCGGCACCAGACTGCCACCGATATACGAAACATCGGCAACGGCATGAAACAGCAGCAGCTCGCCCATGGTATCGCCGAGCAGAATTGCGGTGTCGGCGGCCACGCCGTCCCGGCGCGCACTGCGCCGCTCCACGCGAAAGCCACGCTGGTGACAGAGCTTCGCCACGGTATCAAAGCGCTCCGGGTGGCGTGGCACCAGTACCAGCAGAAGATCGGGAAACTGTTCGCGCAGCAGCGCGAAGGCTGCCAGCACCTGCTCTTCCTCGCCATCGCGGGTGCTGGCCGCCACCCACACCGGCCGCGCGCCGAAGCCGCTGCGCAGGGTCGCTGCCTGGGCGGCAAGTTCGGCCGGCACATCCATGTCGAATTTGATGCTGCCAGTGACTTCAACCTGCGTGGCACCCAGCGTGCGCAACCGTTCGGCATCACTCTCGGCCTGTGCACCCACGCGGGTGACGTTCGCGAGCGTGGTGCGCATCAGGCCCGCGAAGCGACGGTAGCCGCGCGCCGATTTCTCCGACAGGCGCACATTGGCGAGAATGAGTGGGATGTCACGCTGGTGGCACTGGTGAAACAGATTCGGCCAGAGCTCGGTTTCCATGATGAGCGCGAGGCGCGGACGGGTGCGGTTCAAAAAGCGGTGCACGGCGTCCGGCAGATCGTAGGGCACATAACGATGTGCCACGCTGTCGCCGAACAACGCGCGCACCGTGGCCGAGCCGGTCGGAGTCATGGTCGTGACGAGAATGCGCTGCTCGGGGTAGTCGCGTTGCAGCGCCTTGACCAGGGGCGCGCTCGCACGTACCTCGCCGACTGACACCGCGTGCACCCAGATTACCGGGCCTGCCAGGCGCTGGACGAAGCCGAAACGCTCCGCCCAACGGTGCCAATAACCGCGATTGCGCAGGCCGCGCCAGGCGAGGCGCGCGAGCGCCACTGGGATCAGCAGATAAAGAAGGAGACTATATAGGAATCGCACGCGCGCTCCGGGCCGCCGACGCTCGGCCGGACGGCGAAACCTGTTAAACTGGGGACCGTTTCGGCAGAAAAACCATGCCCCGACGCTTCTCGATTATTATTGTACACAGGAACGGCGCGGCGATGCTGTTCAAGGCGCTCGCCGCCTTGCATCAGGCCTGCGATCCGCTGCGCGATGAGATTTTTGTCGTGGACAACGGCAGCAGCGACGGCTCGCCCGAACAGGTCACGGCCGCCTACCCGCAAGTGCACGTCATCCGTAACCGCTGCAACAATGGCTTTGCGCGCGCCAATAACCAGGCGATTGCGCGCGCCAGCGGCGAGTATGTGGTACTGCTGAACAATGACGCGTTCCTCGAAGCCGATACGCTGACGCACTTCGAGAAGGTCTTCCAGACCAACCCGCGTTGCGCGGTGGTGGCCGGGCAACTGGTCGATGCCGAAGGCCAGCGCCAGCGTTCCAGCGGTCGCGTACCCACGGCGCTCGGTGAGCTGGGCCTGGGCTTTCTGCAACGCAGCCCGCGCCTCCCTCAACCCGAGACATTAACGGAGGTGGAAAGCGTGGTCGGTGCCTGCATGGCGGTGCGCGCTGCTGCCATCCGCGAGGCCGGCGCGCTCGACAACGACTTCTTCTTCTATTTCGAAGAAACCGAATGGTGCCACCGCCTGCGCGCACACGGCTGGCAGGTGTTGCTCGAACCGGCGGCGCGCATCACTCACCTCAAGGGCGCGAACACGCGTGGCAAGCGCCGCGGTGCACAAATCGAGATGCTGCGCTCGCGCCTCACCTTCTATCGCAAGACCATGAATGCCCCGTTGGCGCTCTTTGTGACCTTTACCCGTGTCCTGCGCTTGCTCATCAACGCGCTGGTCAATCTCACGGTCACGGCCCTGACCCTCGGTATGCTCAGCGAGCAGCGCGAGAAGACCGTAATCTATCTTTTGCAACTCGCCTGGGTCGTGCTGGGCTGTCCGGAAGGCTGGGGGTTGCAGGACAAATGCCCGCGCGGTTATACGGGGACGGTCTCATGAGCAAATTGCCGATTTCAGTATTCATCATCGCCCGCAACGAGGCCGATCGCATTCCGATTGTGATCCGCAGCGTGCGTGACTGGGTCGACGAAGTGCACGTGATCGACAGCGGTAGCGAAGACGACACCGTGAAGGTGTGCCAGGAACTCGGTGCGCAGGTGCATGTCCGTGCCTGGACCGGATATGGACCGCAGAAGGTCTATGGCGAATCACTGTGCCGCAACGACTGGCTGCTGAACATCGATGCCGACGAAGAAATCTCGCCGGTACTGCGCGACGAGATTGTGGCGCTGTTCACCGCCGGACCGAAACACAGCGCCTACCGTGTGCCGATCCTGCCGCTCTACAATTTCCAGGAACATGCTCACCCGCTCACCGCACATCATCACCCGGTGCGGCTGTACCGCAAGTCCTGCGCCGGCTTCAAGGACAGCACGGTGCACGACACGGTGGTGGTGCGCGCAGGCAGCGTGGGTCACCTGCGTGGCATGGTGAACCATCGCTCGTTCCGTTCGCTCACGCATCATGTCGACAAGGTGAACTTCTACTCCAGCGCCCAGGCCGAGGACCGCTTCGCCAAGGGTCGTAACCCGTCGCTCCTGGCGCTGCTGCTCACACCGCCGCTATCGTTCTTCAAGTCCCTCATTCTGCGGCGCGAAATCCTGAATGGAATCGACGGTATCGTAGTGAGCTACATGTTCGCCTTTCAGCGTTTCATCCGCCTCGCCAAGACGCGCGAACGCTTTCAGCTCGCGCGCCGGCAAAAAGACCAGGAATGACTGCCCCCGCCAAGACCGTCCTTTGGTGGGGCCGTTTCGATCCCGACTACTCGCGCAATCGCGTGCTGCGCCAGGCCTACGCCGTGCTTGGCTGGCAAGTGAAGGACTTTTATCCCTGGATCAGTCCGCTCGCCGACATCGAGGCCCGACTGCGTCACACGCCGCGCGCCGACCTGGTGCACGTGCCGTGCTTTCGCCAGCGCGATATCGCCGCCGCAACCCGCTATGCGCACCGCCATGGCGTGCCGCTGCTCGTCGACCCGCTGATCAGCGCCTACGACAAGCAGCTGTTCGAGCGCGGCAAGTTTCCCGAGAGCAGCACCCGCGCCGGCTGGCTGTTGCGACGTGAGCAGCGGCTGTTTCAGGGCGCCGACATCGTGATTGCCGACACACCGGAGCACGCGCGATTTTTTGCCGAGACACTCGGTGTCCAACCGGCGCGGCTGCATGTCGTATACGTGGGCGCGGAGGAATCTCTGTTTGTGCCCGGAGAACAGCATGCCGCAAACTCGCCGATCGAGGTGCTGTTCTATGGCAGTTTTATTCCATTGCAGGGACCGCAAGTCATCGTCGAGGCGGCGCGGCGCTACCAAGGGCCGCCGATACGCTGGGTGCTGCTGGGCAATGGCCCGCTACTTGAAACCTGCAGGCAGAACGCACGCGGACTGGCCAATGTCGCGTTCGAGAAGTGGCTGCCGTATGCGCAGCTGCCGGAACGCATCCGGCGCGCCGACATCCTGCTCGGCGTGTTCGGCACGACGCCCAAGGCGCAGCGCGTGATCCCGAACAAGGTGTTCCAGGCGCTGGCCTGTGGCAAACCACTGGTGACCTGTCGGGCGCTGTCCTATCCGACCGAACTGTGTGAAAGCGAAAACAGCGGTATCTGCTGGATAGCGGCCGGAGACAGCGCGGCGCTGGCCGCAGGTGTCGCTGAACTGGCGCGTCACCCTGACCGGCTTGCTGCACTCGGCAGCGCTGCGCGTAGCACGTACGAAATGTTTTTTTCCGCAGACGCTGTCCGTAACCAACTACAGGCGGCACTTTCCGCGCTGTCGCTCACGCCGGTAGGCGGATGATTCCGATGCCGAAACCGCACTGGTTCGGATCGTTGATGAATTCCTCGGCGACCTGACCCGGCTTCACCTTCCTCCAGAAGTGATAGACCAGATTATCGGGAAGCGGTTGACTCTCGACGATGTCGTGGAAGGCGATGATGCCGCCCGGACGCACGAACTCCTTGTAGTCGTTGTAGTCCTGGGCGACACCGGACTCGGTGTGGTCACCGTCGATGAAGATGAAATCCGCCTTCTGACCGTCGAGCGCCCGGGCAACGCGCTGCTTAAACGCCGCGTCATGCGAGTTGCCGGTGAGCAAAGTCACCTTGCATGTCGAGCCCGGCGGCGGCAGGGCCTCGAGCAACGGCCGCTGTGCGTCGCGATGCACCAAGTCGCAGCTAATGACCCTCTCCGATGCGAGGCTCGACCAGATAAGCAGCGTGCCGCCGCGGGCCGTGCCGATCTCGAGAATGATCTTCGGTTTAAGCGCTGCCACCGTCTTGGCCAGCGCAATAATCTCGGAACGCTTCTGCAGCGTGTGGATCGTGAGATAACCGTGGCGTCCAAAGTTCATCGCCCAATCGATAGTCTCTTCCAGACTGCGCGAGCGTGCGTGGTATTTCTTCAGCCGCTGGAATGCGAAGTAGCGGTTGAACGGGATGCGCAGGGTACGGCTGAGTTCTTTCAAGGCTTTCGACATGTGCGGTTCCTGTTTGCAGATCGGCGCATCATACTGATTCACCCGGCTTTTCGCCCAAGGCCGGTCCATCCAGAGCGGCGAGCATACCAGTGAGTAACAAAAGGACCGCTGGGAATAACCACTGGGAAAACAGCACCGGCTGACTGTTGATCGGAAACGCATAGACCAGCAGGCCGAGCGCAAACGGCCAGGCCTGCCGGCGACGATCGGGCATTGCCACCCAGTACCACCGGACCGCTAGTACCACGACGACGCAGAACGCCAGCAATCCGATCAGGCCAGTTTCGGCGGCGATGCCGACATACAGCTGGTGCGCGTGGTAGACCAGGCTCCCGCGGAAGACATCGTCGGGCAAGGTCGAATAGTGGTCGTATGCGGCCTGAAAGGCGCCCGCGCCCACACCGCTGAAAGGCCGGTCCGCGACCATATTCCATGCCGTATCCCAGACCCACAATCGCCACGACAAAACATGATTGATGACGGTAAACGACGGGTGACGTAGTTCGCCGAACAATTCAAATCGTTGCAGCAGAACTGGCGACATCACAACAGCCACACCGCAGATCGCTGCCAGGGCCCCAGCTACAAACCATTTGCGGCGCCCGCCCGGCAACCGCAGGAACAAGTCCGCAGCGACGATGCCCAGAAACACCAGCGTGGCGCGTGAACCGCTCAGCATCGCCACAACCCCGGCCAAGGAATATACCGTGAATGTCGCGACCCAGCCACGTGGCAGCAACCACATCATCATCATTGGCAGAAACATCGCGATGAACAGGGAAAGACGCAGGTTGCCGGCAAAAGGCCCCAGCACTCGGTACTCCGTCGGGCTGATTTGTATGCCGAACAGATCGCGGCCAAAGATAATCTGCACATAGGCATCGGCGATCCACAACGTGACAATCACCGCGATCCACTTTACCAGCCAGTCACGCTCGGCATTTGCGCGCAGCGAATGTATAAGCGCCAGGCCGGTGAAGAAATAGAGGAACAGCACTGCGGCGATGCTTGCAGAGACTCGCGGGCTGAACGATCCAGGGATCGACAAGAGGATGGGCAGGAACAACAGCACGAATACCAACACCCAACGTTTCTGGGCATGACTTGTAAACAGCGCGGCGCGCTCCCGCCACAACAGCCACATCCCCACCAATGACAGCAGGAAGGCGGGAACCGCCGGATTCGGCCCGAATTTCTCGATTCCGTAGTTCGGTAGAAACAGTACGATCAACAAAGCCAGCATCGTGCCGACCTGCCTGAGTGTGGGGCGCCTAATCGCCGGCCAGTTCATGGTAAGTCTCCAGGGTGGAACGCAACATGCGCTCCAGGGTAAACGGATGGGTGTCGGGCACCGCGGGGCGCTGCGTATACCAGCGCGCGAGCTTTTCTTCTGCTACCTGGCTGTCGCCCACCGGCACGCGCCCTTCCGGAAAAATGGCGGCCAGCTGTTCGGCAACACCACCATGATCATAGGCCGCGACTGGTTTGCCGAGGGTGAGCGCCTCGAGCGACACGCGCCCGAACGCCTCCGGGTCGAGCGACAGCGACAACACCACATCCGACACCGCCATGATTTCCTTCATGTCGCTGCGATGTCCGGTGAAAGTGATCTCATGCTCCAATCCCATAGCTCTGACCTGCGCGCGTAGCTCATCCGCAAAATGCTGCTTGCGCGGATGCGCATCGCCCACCAGCACGCCATGCGCCGGCAGGCCACGCTGTTTCAGGCCGGCGATGATGCGGATGAAATCCTCCTGGCCCTTCCAACGCGTGAGTCGCCCCGGCAGGGTGATGACATATTTGCCTTCCAGCCCGGGATACTGCGCGCGCCACATCGCCAGCCACTCGGCCGGCGGCCGGTAACCGTGTGGATAGGCCTGCGGGTCAACGCCACGCGGGATGACGCGGATGATAGTTGGATCCACCCACGGGTAATTCTTTAATATATAGGCGCGGATCATGTCGGAAATCGCGATCACCCGCTCACCACGCACCATCACCGAGCTGTAGCGCCCAGGCGTATACGGGCCGTGCACGGTGGTGACCAGATGCGGTCGAGTCTCCGCCGGCAGTCCCTTCCACGCACGAAAACCGATCCACGCCGGCAGACGTGAGCGCAGATGCAAAATGTCCGGTTTTTCACGTGCCAGAAACGCACGCAGTTTCCAGATATAGCGCAGTGTCGTGAGGCGCTTGGCACCCACCGGCCAGGCGCGATGCTCGCTGCCCTCGCGTTCGAGCTGCGCAACCATGCGCCCGCCGGCCGAGATGACGATCGAACGATGGCCGCGGTCGACAAGATACTTGCCGACCTCGAGCGTGCCCTTCTCGACACCGCCGGATTCCAGCGCCGGCAACATCTGCACCACGGTCAGGCGTTTAGCCATTTTTCTCCGATCCAGGCCGCCACGCGCGCCGCCTCATTGAAAGGCACGGCGGGTGGCGCGAGTTTTTTGCCGCGTTGCCAGTCGGCAAAGCGTGTCACGAGATGATCGCGGGTGAGTGCGGCGATACCGCGTGCGATGCGTGATTCGCGTTTGGCCGGCACGCTCAACACACCGGTCGCGGCGTTCGCAGTCAACGCTTCGTACACCATGGATACACTGTCCTCCGTGACCCAGACCTGCGCGGCGCTGACCAAGCGGTCCGACAGCCAACTGGGCCCGGTCTCGGTCACTGGCACCACCGTGAGATTCTTCAACGTCAGCGCGCGCAGGCGCCTCGTGGTCGCCGACGGCGTGCGCCGCGAGGTGGTGAGTGTCCAGTTGATGTCGCCCTCGCCGGTGATGATGGTCTCGATCTGGCTGAAAATCTCATTCTCGTTCCAGCCATGATGGCGCGACGGACCACCGATCAGGATCAGACCGGTGCGCATATTTTTCTTGCCTGGTTCCATTGGGTTGAGTGCGCCGCGCGTGGTCAATACATTCGCGCCGTTGACACCGTCGTGCTCCGGGATCACACACAGGTCGAACCAGGCGCGTGGCAGCGAAGGCTTCATGAGTACAATCGAGCGTCCACCGTGCGCGCGACGCGCGGCCAGCAACGGCAAGTGGGTACGATGACCGGCGCCAATCAGAAGATCGGGCGGTGGCAAACCGACACCCGGCAGAAAGCGGCGCGTCATGAGGCTGGAGAGGACCGACGCATAGGCAGGCACCTTGATCCAGCGGGCATCCACCGGACGGTGGCGGGCCAGCGCGCTGAGCAATCCGCGCGTCTGATTTTCGTGACCGGCCTTGCCGTCCGTGAACGCCCAGACTACTACTGGCTGCGTCATGCGTGGCGCTCCGCCCAGAGGGGGACAGGAGTCTGGGGCGGTAAGTCTTTGCGCGGGAACCGTGTGGAACGACCCACCCTCTCCTCATCCCTCCCCCTGAGGGGAAGGGGGAGTTGGTGAGAATCCATTCTTTTATTGGCCACGCTTGAGCACGTATACCGCGCCGCAGTACGGGCAGCGTGCCTCAGCGTTTTCCTCAAGCGGCAAGAAAACGCGCGGGTGCGAGTTCCACAAACTCATGCCCGGCAGCGGGCAGTGCACCGGCAGGTCGGCGCGCGAGACCTCGTAACGGTTCTGCGCGTTCGCCTGGATTTCCTTCACCGGTTTTGTTTGTGTGTTGGCCATGGCTTTCATCCTTTGCGGGTGCGCTTGCGCACCGGACATTTATTTTACGGACGTCAACCAGTCCGGATGCCCGCCGTTACGGCCGTGCACCACGTCGAAGTACAGGGTCTGCAGCTTCTCGGTGATCGGGCCACGCTTGCCGATACCGATTTTGCGGCCGTCGAGTTCGCGGATCGGCGTCACTTCGGCGGCGGTGCCGGTGAAGAACGCCTCGTCGGCGATATACACTTCATCGCGCGTGATACGCTTCTCCACCGCCTTGAAGCCGAGCTCACCGGCCAGCTGCATGACGGTCGCGCGTGTGATGCCGTCCAGCGCCGAGGTCAGATCGGGTGTGTACAGCACGCCGTCGCGCACGATGAATAGATTTTCGCCGCTGCCCTCGGACACGTAACCCTCGGTGTCGAGCAGCAGTGCCTCATCGCAGCCGGAGGCGAGCGCCTCGCGCAGCGCCAGCATCGAGTTCATGTACTGGCCGTTGGCCTTGGCGCGGCACATGGTGATGTTGATGTGGTGACGATTATAGGAAGAGGTGCGCACCTTGATGCCGGTCAGCAGTCCTTCTTCACCCATGTAGGCGCCCCAGGTCCAGGCCGCCACGATCACGTGCACCTTCAGATTGTCGGCGCGCAGACCCATGCCTTCGCTGCCGTAGAAGCACATGGGGCGGATGTAGGCCGACTTGAGGTTGTTCTCGCGCACCGCGGCACGCGTCGCCTCATTAATTTCGTCCTTACTATAAGGGATGGCCATGCCGAGAATATGCGCCGAGCGGAACAGCCGGTCGGTGTGCGCCGGCAAGCGGAAGATCGCCGTGCCCTTCGGTGTTTCGTAAGCGCGCACGCCCTCGAACACGCCCATGCCATAGTGCAGGGTATGGGTCAGCACATGGGTGTTGGCATCGCGCCACGGTACAAGCTTGCCATCGTACCAGATGACACCGTCTCGGTCGGACATCGACATCATTGTTCTCCGCACTATCAAATGTGGGTGGGCCCTGCCCCACCATTCGCGCAATCCCACGGGAGCTATTGGTGGGGCAGGGCCCCACCCTACCTGACCTCAATCACTTCCCGCCAAAGCGCCGCCACCCTCGCTGGAAAATCGCCCAGTTCCTGCGGCGCCACCAGCGGCTGTCGATCCATGAGCTTGAGACGCTGCTCCGCACCGAGATAACGACGGTAGGCGTCCCGCAACAGGCCGGCCTGCGCGGTGTCCAGCAACCCGCGCGCTTCCAACGCGTCCAGAAGGGGGATGTTGCCCCGGTGCCGAATCAGCTCCGGGTGGTCATGCGCCCAGCGTAATACCGCATATTGCACCATAAATTCCACATCAATCATACCGCCCGGGTCATGCTTGAGGTTGATTTCGCCCGGGTCGTGCGGCGCCTGTGCCTCGTGCATGCGCGTGCGCATGGCCGCCACCTCGGCGCGCAGGGTTTCCGGGTCACGCTCCCGGCACAGGGTGGTGGCGCGGATGTCTTCAAAGATACGGGCCAATCCGGCATCGCCGGCGATCGGACGGGCACGGATCAGGGCCTGGTGTTCCCAGACCCAGGCATGCGAATCCTGGTACTCGCGGAACGCCGCCGCGTTGGTTACCAGCATCCCGGAGTGGCCACTTGGGCGCAGGCGCGTGTCCACTTCATAGAGTATGCCGCCACCGGTACGTGCCGTCAGGATATGGATGAGGCGTTGTCCAAGCCGGGCAAAAAACACCTCATTCGCAATCGGGCGCGCCCCATCGGTCACACCGCCTTCCTGCTCGGCCGCATGCAGGAAAACCATATCGAGGTCGGAGGTGTAGCCAAGTTCCAGACTGCCGAGCTTGCCATAGGCAATCACCGCGAAGCCGGGATGAGTGGTTTCGCCGCCCTGCTGAACGGTTGGGCGACCGTGCTTGAGCATCAGATCGTCGTGCGCGAGTGTCAGCGCCTGCGCGACGATGACCTCGGCGATGTGTCCGAGATGCCGGCCAATTTCTTCAGGTGTGAGACCGGGACCGACATCGGCCGCCGCCACATGCAGGACTTGCCCGTTGCGAAATTCGCGCAAGGTTTCCATCTGTGCTTCCAGATCATCCACCGGCAGGCGCACCAATCGGCTCTGCAATTCGGCCGCGAGTTCCGCACGCGTCCATGGCGCATACAAACTGACGACATCCAGCAGTTCATCCAGCAGAATCGGATGCTGATTGAGGTAACGTGCGATCCACTCGCTTGCCGAACACAGCTTGACGAGTTGCGACAACGCCAGCGGATTTTCGACCAGCAGCGCCAGATACACGGAGCGCCGGCCGATGGCCTCGATGAAGGCGACCAGGCGCGCAAGCGTGGTCTGCGGGTCAGGTGTGAGTCCGGCGGCGCCGAGCAGCAGCGGCATGAGCCGGTCGAGCCGCTCACGGCCGTTAGCGGAAAGCGCGCTGTATGCTCCGCCCGCGCGCAAACCGCGCAACAAGTTGAGCGTTGTCGCGGCATCCGCAAAACCAGCGGTCTGCAGCGCCTCGCACGCGGCGGCTTCGTCAAGCGTCCCGGCCCAGACCGCATGCAGGCCCTGCTCGTTCGCGGCCGGCGCTTCGCCCTGCGGCGCGGCAAATACCGAACTAAAATGTTCATGCACGCGCTGCATGTGACGCGTGAGCACGGCATGAAAACCCGGCCAGTCGCTGAAGCCCATGCCGACTGCCACGCGCAGCCGGTCGAGATCGTTGGTCGGCAACACCTGAGTCTGCTGGTCGCGGATTGCTTGCAGGCAGTGTTCGGTCTTGCGCAGGAATTCATACGCGCTGGACAGATCGCGCACCGCTTGCGGGGTGAGGTCGCCTTCTTCGCCAAGGTGCGCGAGCACCGCCAGAATGCGCCGCTCCTGAAAACGCAGGTCGCGCCCGCCGCGGATCAGCTGAAAGGCCTGGCCGATGAACTCGACCTCGCGAATGCCGCCCGGCCCGAGCTTGATATTCGACTCGATGCCCTTGCGCAACAGCTCGCGGTGGATGCTGGCCTTGAGCGAGCGGATTTCCTCCACCGCGCTGTAGTCGAGATATTTGCGAAACACAAACGGCCGCAAGCGCTTCAGCAGCTCCGCACCGGCGGCCGGATCGCCGGCCACCACGCGTGCCTTGATGAGTGCATAGCGCTCCCACATGCGGCCATGCACCTGGTAGTACTGCTCCATGGCGTCGAACGACAGCGCCAACGGCCCGCTCGCGCCGTTCGGGCGCAAGCGCATGTCCACACGGAACACGAAGCCGTCGCCGGTCGCTTCGTTGAGCGCATTGATCAGCCGCTGGCCGAGGCGCACGAAAAATTCGTGGTTGCTCAATCCGCGCCCATCGGTCTGGCCTTCGTTGCTGTAGGCGAAGATCAGGTCAATATCGGATGAAAAGTTCAGCTCCTCACCGCCGAGCTTGCCCATGCCGAGCACCACGAACTTCGCGGTCACACCGCTCTCGTTCTCCTTCGGCACGCCTTCACGCGTGCAGGCCCAATCGTAGAGTTTCGCCAGTGCCTCATCGAGACAGGCGTCGGCCAACCCTGAAAGCGTCGTGACGATTTCTTCGAGATTTGCCCAGCCGGCCAGATCGCGCCAGGCGATGCGCACCATCTCGCGCTGACGCAGGTGGCGCAAGGCGATCTTGAGTTGGGCTTCGTCGCGACACTCCGCGACCGCGGTCTGTACACGCGCGTGCATTTCGCCCGCGGCATATGCCCGCAACAGCTCGCCGCTTCGGATCAGTTCTGGGAGCAGCCCTGTTCGTGCTTCGCCGGCGTGCGCCACGAACTCACTCAAGGCGAACACGCGCGCCGCGCTCACCGCCCAGTCTGCGCCCGGAACGCCGACCGGCAGCGCGGCGAGGCGCGGTGCGATGCCGGCCCAATGCGCCTGCGCCGTCGCGCGCAGTGCCTCCGGCAACTTGGCCAGGCCTTGCTCGAATGCGGAACCCGGGGAGTCGGTCATGTGTGCGGGCGAGACTGGTCAGGTTTCCGGTTGTTCCTGGAGACCATCATAATGGATATTGGCGTTTCAGCAGGAGCGAACAAGATGACCCCCATCGTCAGCAAAGCCCTCGAAGACTACTGCGCCGCACACAGCACGTCACCCGATCCGTTACTCGCCGAACTTGCCGCCTACACACATGCACACTGCCAGGATCCGCAAATGCTGACCGGCCCGGTGGAGGGCTCCTTGCTGCGGATGCTGGTGCAGCTGTCCGGCGCACGTCGTGTACTCGAGATCGGCACCTACACCGGTTACTCGGCGCTCAGCATGGCCGCGGGGCTGCCGGGCGACGGCGAGCTCATCACTTGCGACATCAATCCGGAAACCAGCCGAATCGCACAATCATTCTGGGCGCGCAGTCCGTATGGCGACAAAATTCGACCAATACCCGGCGCGGCGCTCGACACTCTGTACGCCCTGCCGACCGGTCAGGCTTTTGACTTTGTCTTTCTCGATGCCGACAAAGAGAACTATGTGAACTACTACGAAGCCGTTTTGCCGCGCCTGCGGCCCGGTGGACTGCTGGTCGCCGACAATACACTCTGGTCCGGGAAGGTGCTTGACCCGAAAGCCAAATCCGATCATGCAATCGTCGCCTTCAATGCAACGGTCCATGGCGACCCGCGTGTCGAGCACGTACTGCTCTCGGTGCGCGACGGTGTGATGCTCATCCGGAAAAAATAGACGGGGCCGGCAGTACAAAAAAGAAGGCCCCGCGTACGCGGGGCCTTCGGTTACTGCGTAACGCAGGGATGCGGGAGGCTTACATCATGCCTTCCATGCCACCCATTCCGCCCATGCCACCACCACCGCCACCACCAGAAGCTTCTTCCTTCGGTATTTCAGCGACCATGGCCTCGGTGGTGATCATGAGACCGGCGACGGACGCCGCATTCTGCAGCGCGGTGCGCGTCACCTTGGTCGGGTCGAGGATGCCCATCTTCAGCATGTCGCCGTACTCGCCGGTGGCGGCGTTGTAGCCGAAGTTGTTGTCCTTGCTCTCGGCCACCTTGTGGAAAACGACCGAGCCCTCGATGCCGGCGTTCTGCACGATTTGGCGCAGCGGCTCTTCCATCGCGCGCAGCGCGATCTGGATGCCGATGTCCTGGTCATGGTTGTCGCCCTTGAGCTTGGCCGCCTTGATGGACAGGATGGCGCGCACCAGTGCGGTGCCGCCGCCTGCCACCACGCCCTCTTCAACGGCGGCGCGGGTGGCATGCAGCGCGTCTTCCACACGTGCCTTCTTTTCCTTCATTTCCATTTCGGTGGCGGCACCGACCTTGATCACCGCCACACCGCCGGCGAGCTTGGCGACACGCTCCTGCAGCTTTTCCTTGTCGTAGTCGCTGGTGGCATCTTCGATCTGCGCCTTGATCTGCTTGATGCGCGCCTCGATGTCGGCTTTCTTCCCCGCACCATCAATAATCGTGGTGTTTTCCTTGTCGATGACCACGCGCTTGGCCGAGCCGAGCACGCTCACCTCGGCCTTTTCGAGGCTCATGCCAAGTTCCTCGGAAACCACAGTGCCGGCGGTCAGCATCGCGATGTCCTGCAACATGGCCTTGCGGCGGTCGCCGAAGCCCGGGGCCTTGACGGCGCACACCTTAAGAATGCCGCGGATATTGTTCACCACCAGGGTGGCGAGCGCTTCGCCCTCGACGTCCTCGGAGATGATCAGCAGCGGACGGCCCTGCTTGGCCACGCCCTCGAGGATCGGCAGCATCTCGCGAATGTTGGAGATCTTCTTGTCGTTGATCAGGATGACCGGATTCTCGAGCTCGGCGCTCATGGTCTCCTGCTTGTTCACGAAGTACGGCGACAGATAGCCGCGGTCGAACTGCATGCCCTCGACCAGGTCGAGTTCGTTCTGCAGGCTCTGGCCCTCTTCCACCGTGATCACACCTTCCTTGCCGACCTTGTCCATCGCCTCGGCGATGATCTTGCCGATCGACTCGTCGGCGTTCGCCGAGATCGTACCGACCTGGGCGATTTCCTTGTTGTCGGAGCACGGACGCGAGATCTTCTTCAGCGCGTCGACGGCGGCGATCACTGCCTTGTCAATGCCACGCTTTAGGTCCATCGGGTTCATGCCGGCCGCGACGCTCTTCAGGCCTTCGCGCAGCATCGCCTGGGCAAGCACGGTCGCGGTGGTGGTGCCGTCGCCGGCGATGTCGGAAGTTTGACTGGCTACTTCCTTCACCATCTGCGCGCCCATGTTCTCGTACTTGTCCTTGAGCTCGATTTCCTTCGCCACGGACACGCCGTCCTTGGTGATGGTCGGGGCGCCGAAGGATTTCTCCAGCACCACGTTGCGGCCCTTGGGACCGAGCGTGACCTTCACCGCGTCGGCCAGGATGTTGACGCCACGCAGCATGCGCGTGCGGGCGGAATCACCAAACAATACGTCTTTTGCTGCCATGTTCGTTTTCCTCTTTAAGAAATTCGTTTATTCGTTTAGTTCTGCGACGTGTTGGCTCGATTACGCCTCGACCACGCCCATGATGTCTTCTTCGCGCATCACGAGAAGCTCTTCGTCACCGACCTTGACCTCGGTACCCGAGTATTTGCCGAACAGCACCTTATCGCCGGCCTTGACGTCGAGTGGACGGACCTTGCCGTCTTCGAGGATTTTGCCGGTACCGACGGCGATCACTTCGCCCTGGACAGGTTTTTCCTTGGCGCTGTCGGGAATCACGATGCCGCCGGCGGATTTGCGTTCCTCTTCGAGGCGACGCACGATGACCCGGTCGTGCAGCGGGCGGATTTTCTTCATTTGGCTGTTCTCCTTGAGATTTAATAGGGCCGGTGGCCCGAACCTGAGATCATTCCTTCGCCGAATGTCCAAGGTCGCTGAAATGGCCCAGGGACTGAGGCTGGCGCGACACGCTGGATTGTTAGCACTCGGTGAAAGAGAGTGCCAATGATATGCGCGAGCGGGGCGATGTCAAGCGCCCTGCCTTTCCGGGCAGCCGGAATCAGGTAAAGTACGTCTGAGTGATTTCTCACAAGCCGTCCGGAAGGAAGAACTTTATAATCAATGGGATAAAAAAAGTGGCAGCGGCTGATTGGCCGCTGCCCACAAGACATCCAACAAGGAGGAGTCCGTAGCTACGAAATGCATCCGGACCACTTCTGTGACCGGCCTTTGGGCAGCGAGTTCCTGTGAATCAAAACCTTTTTCAAATTGTCCTGACCACCTGCCCGGATGCGGCCAGCGCCGAACACATCGCCCAGGCACTGGTCGAGGAAGGGCTGGCCGCCTGTGTAAACATCCTGCCGCCGATGCACTCGATTTACCGCTGGAAGGGCAAAATCGAGCGCGCCAGCGAACAGCTGCTGGTCATCAAATCGGCGACGGCACGCTTTCCGGCCATCTGCGACCGCGTGCGCAACTTGCACCCGTACGAACTTCCCGAGATCATCGCGGTCCCAATCGCCGAAGGTTTACCCGAATACCTCGCCTGGCTCAATCATCCGGAATAATTCGAATGAAGAAAATATTAGCCATCCTGCTGTGTGCATTCGCCCTATCTCCAGCTCATGCCATCGGCGATCCGCAGGAACTGCTGGAACCGGACCAGGCGTTTGCGCTCAGCCTGCGCGTGCGTGACACCCAGACGCTGGAGGCAGGCTGGAAAATCGCCGCTGGTTATTATATGTACCGCGATAAGTTCAAGTTCGAGTCGCTAGATCCGGCGCTCGTTCTCAAACCCGCCGTGATCCCGGCTGGCAAGAAAAGTTCTGATCCTTCTTTCGGTACCGTTGAAACCTACCTCCATAACGTCACGATCCAGCTACCCATCGGCCAGCGTGCCAACAGCGCGCAGACCGTGAAACTGCGTATCACTGGCCAAGGCTGCAATGAACCGGTCGGGGTGTGTTACCCGCCACTGGTAAAGGAGCTCAGCGTGACGCTGCCGCCGCTGAACGTGGCAACGGCGGAAACGAAATCCGGCGGCGTCAAATCGCTCAAGGACCTGATCGGGCTCGTCGAGCCGAACAATAGCCAGGAATTCCTCCCCCCTGATCAGGCATTCGCACTCACGACTGAGGTCAGCGACGCGAATACGATTTTGGCCCGCGTGCGCATCGCGCCCGGCTATTACTTGTATCGCGACAAGACAAAAGTGAAACTCACACGCGGCGAAGGGATGCAGCTCGGCAAGCCGGACATCACGCGCGGCAAGGTGAAGGATGACCCGTATATCGGCAAGACCGAGGTGATTCACGACGAGCTCAGCGTTCGTATTCCGCTGGAACGAAAGAATTTGGCCGCCACCGATCTCGAACTTGAGATTGGCTATCAGGGCTGTGCGGAGAAGGGCATCTGTTATCCGCCGGCAACCAAGAAGGTCGTCCTGCATCTGCCGGCCGCTGGTAAAGACAAACCGGCCGTCGTTCCCTTGGCCAGCAAGACACTGACCGTCGAGGGCAATGGCTATTTCAGTTACATCCTCGCGGCGTTCGGCGTCGGACTGCTGCTCACCTTCACGCCGTGTGTGCTGCCGATGATCCCGATTCTGTCGGGCATGATCGTGCGCAGCGGCGACCAAACCCTCAACAAACTGCAAGGCGGATTGCTGTCATACGTCTATGTGCTCGGCACCGCCGCCACCTATACCGCGGCCGGCGTGTTGGCCGGCGCGACCGGCGGCCAGTTGCAGGCCTACTTCCAGAACCCGTGGGCGATCGGCGCCTTCGCCACCATCCTGTCGTTGCTGGCGTTGTCCATGTTCGGCCTGTTCGACCTGCATATGCCGAGCTTCATCCAGTCGCGTCTGCACTATCACAGCCACAAGATAAAGGGCGGCAGTTACATCGGTGCCTTCTTTCTCGGCATCGTCTCAGCGTTGATTGTCGGCGCATGTGTGTCGCCGGTGCTACTTTCGGTGCTGGGCGTGGCGATTACCACCAAAGACCCGGTCCTGGGCGGTGGCATCATGTTCGCGATGGCGCACGGCCAGGGCATGATTCTGGTGGCGGTCGGAGTGGGCGCGGGCTTCCTGCTGCCCAAGGCCGGCGCCTGGATGGATCGGGTAAAACATGTGTTCGGTGTCATGCTCATCGGCGTGGCCATCTACCTGCTTGGGACATTGCCGCAGGTGCCGGTGCTTATCCTGTGGTCGATACTGCTGATCGTAACTGCCGTGTTTCTCGGCGCTACGCAGTCATTGGCAAAGGAAGCCAGTGGCTGGCAATACCTGTGGAAGGGATTCGGCACCTTCCTGTTGCTGTGGGGTGTGCTGGCATTGTTCGGTGGGCTCCTGGGCGAACGCGATATCCTGAAACCCCTGCCGCTACAGAATCTGGCCAGCCTCACCGCGGGCTCGCCGGCCACGGCCGCGTCTCTGCCGGCCGGCGAATTGTTTCATCGCTACAGCCAGCCCAAAGACATCGAGGACGCCCTGGCACGAGCCAAGCGCGAGGGCAAACCGGTCATTCTGGATTTCTATGCCACCTGGTGCACCGACTGCGTGCGCATGGAGAAAACCACATTTAACGATCCACGTGTGCGCGCAGCGTTAAAAAACTTTGTGCTACTGCAGGCGGATGTGACCGACAACAACGATGCGAGTATCGCCATTAAGCAGAAATTCGGTGTATTCGGTCCCCCCGCATTGCTGCTTTTCAATACGGAGGGGAGTGAGAAAACGGATCTGCGCTTTTACGGTTACCGTAATGTCGAGGAATTTCTCGCCCTGCTCGGCAAGGTCTGAAGCGTGTCGCGGCACCTGAAACTTGCCGTATTGGTGGTGGCGATTGGGCTTGTTGCCGCGCTGCTTGGATTCAGCGTGGCGCGCCTGCTTCGCGTTTCTTCTGTCGAAGCGCCGACCGCCTCAACGGACTTCTCCTTGCGCGACTTGGCCGGCAAAACCCACAGCCTCGCCGACTGGCGCGGGAAGGTGGTATTGCTTAACTTCTGGGCCACTTGGTGCCCACCCTGTCGCCGGGAAATCCCGCTATTCATCGATCTGCAACGTCGTTACGCGAAGCAGAGCCTGCAGATCGTCGGTATCTCGGTGGATAACCCCGAGGCGGTAGCGCGCTACTGGCAGGAGATGCACATCAATTACCCACTCCTGATCGCCGATGAATCCACTCTTGAACTCATGGCTGCCTATGGCAATCGCCAAGGCGGCCTACCGTATTCGGTGCTGATCAGCGCTGACGGCCGGATCGCCGGAGTGAAAATCGGTGCGTATGATCCGGAAGAGTTGGAAGCCGCCCTCAAACCGATGCTGACTACGGCAAAATCGGCATTCCGCTGAATATTGCCAGCAATTTACATCGATCTGCGCTTAACTCCATCTTGCTGGACAAAGCCATATTGGCTGCGTACCATTCGTCTGCCTAACCATCAGGCAGAAACCCTGCATGGGTAATAACGGATCTTTTCTGGAAAATAACGGAATTTTGCTGTCAGATGGCGGAAATACTTGTCTTGAACGGACCGAATCTCAACCTGCTCGGTGTGCGCGAGCCGGAATACTACGGTCGCGATACCCTGGAGAGCATCAATGCCCAGCTCGCCGAGCAGGCGCGTACCGCCGGTCATGTTATCCAGTTTTTCCAGAGTAACGCCGAGCACGAGCTCATCAGCCGGGTGCAGGCGGCGATGCAGGAAAAGATCGCGTTTATCCTGATTAACCCGGCCGGCCTGACTCATACCAGCGTCGCGCTGCGCGATGCGCTCGCGGCCACCGGCATCCCGTTCATCGAAGTGCATCTGTCGAACATCCACGCGCGCGAGGAATTCCGCAAGCATTCGTATTTCTCCGACCTCGCGCGCGGCGTCATTAGCGGCCTCGGCGCGCAGAGCTATGCGCTCGCGCTCACCGCGGCTATCCACATTCTGAATAACCAGGGCAAATAACCTATGGATATCCGCAAGATCAAGAAACTCATCGAAATGCTGGAGGAATCCAACCTCGGCGAGATCGAGATCAAGGAAGGCGAGGAATCCATCCGCATCTCGCGCGCCGGGTCCGCTGCACCGGCAGCCCAATGGATGAACGCCCCGGCACCCGCTCCGGTAGCCGCTCCGGTCGCGGCCGCGCCGGTGGCTGCACCCGCCGCGCCGAGCCTGCCGACCGGACACATGGTCACATCGCCCATGGTCGGCACCTTCTATCGCTCGCCATCACCGAGCGCGGCATCTTTTGTAGAAGTCGGCAGTCAAGTGAAGGTCGGGGACACACTATGCATTATTGAGGCGATGAAAATCCTCAACACCATCGAGTCCGACAAGGCCGGTACGGTGAAGGCGATCCTCAAGGAAAACGGTCAGCCGGTGGAATTCGGCGAACCGTTGTTTGTCATCGAGTAAGTTTCCGCGCCCATGATCGAAAAAATCGTCATTGCCAACCGCGGCGAAATCGCGCTGCGCATCCTGCGCGCCTGCCGCACGCTCGGCATCAAGACCGTGGCGCTGCACTCCGAGGCCGACCGCGAGGCCAAGTACGTGCGCCTGGCGGACGAATCCGTGTGTATCGGCCCGGCCGCCGCCAAGGACAGCTACCTCAATATCCCGGCGGTGATCTCGGCCGCCGAGGTGACCGACGCCCAGGCAATTCATCCGGGTTACGGTTTTCTGTCCGAGAATGCCGACTTCGCCGAGCGGGTCGAGCAGTCGGGCTTCATTTTCATCGGTCCGCGTGCCGACACCATCCGTCTCATGGGCGACAAGATCTCGGCCATCGAGGCCATGAAAAGGGCCGGCGTGCCGACCGTGCCCGGTTCGGATGGGCCGGTCGGCGATGATGACGACCGCGAGAACCTGCGCCTGGCGGACAAAATCGGCTACCCGGTGATTATCAAGGCCGCGGGCGGCGGCGGTGGGCGCGGCATGCGCGTGGTGCACACCGAGGCCGCGCTTAAGAATGCGATCTCGCTCACGCGCACCGAGGCCAAGTCCGCGTTCAACAACGACATCGTGTACATGGAGAAGTACCTGGAGAACCCGCGCCACATCGAGTTCCAGGTATTGGCCGACGAACACGGCAACGCCGTGCACCTCGGCGAACGCGATTGCTCCATGCAGCGCCGCCACCAGAAGGTGGTCGAGGAAGCGCCCGCCCCCGGCCTGCCGGAGCGGCTGCGCCACAAGATCGGCGAACGCTGTGCCGAGGCCTGTCGCAAGATCGGCTACCGCGGTGCCGGCACCTTCGAGTTTCTGTACGAGAACGGCGAGTTCTATTTCATCGAAATGAACACGCGCGTGCAGGTCGAGCACCCGGTGACCGAGATGATCACCGGCGTGGATATCGTGCGCGAACAGATCATGATCGCCTCCGGCGAGAAGCTCTCGATCCGCCAGAAGGACGTGACCTGGCGCGGCCATGCCATCGAGTGCCGCATCAACGCCGAAGACCCGAAGACCTTCATGCCCTCGCCCGGGCGCATCACCATGTATCATCCGCCCGGCGGCCCCGGCATCCGCGTGGACACGCATGTGTACAGCAACTACTTCGTGCCGCCCTACTACGATTCCATGGTGGGTAAACTCATTGCCTTTGGCGACACGCGCGAGATTGCCATTGCGCGCATGCGCATTGCGCTCTCCGAGATGGTGGTGGACGGCATCAAGACCAACATCCCGCTGCACATGGACATCATGAATGACTCCGCTTTCCAGGCCGGCGGCGTCAACATCCATTATCTGGAAAAGAAGCTCGGCCTGAAGTAACTCCACGCCGTGTGGTCTGCGGCACGGAACGGGCGGCGCAGGCCGCCCGTATGCTTTAATGAAGTCCCACTTCATTCGTCCTTTTATAATTTATGCCTTGGTTGCAGCTCAGCCTCGACACCACACGCGCTGACGCGCAACGCCTGGGCGACGCCCTGGAAGAGGCCGGCGCGCTGGCGGTGAGCCTCGAAGGCGCGGATGCCGAACCGCTGTTCGAGACCGACTGGAACGACACCACACCGGTATGGAAACAGACGCGTGTCGTCGCCTTGTTCGCCGAAGACGCGGACGTGCCGGCGGCGATGCGCATGGTCACGACGCTGCTGTCCCTGCCCGCCACACCGGCATTCAAGACCGAAATCATTGCCGATCAGGACTGGGTGCGTGCCTGGATGGATCGCTGGCAACCGATGCATTTCGGCGCGAACCTCTGGGTGGTACCAAGCTGGCTCGCGCCGCCCGAAGCGAATGCGGCCAACATCATTCTCGATCCGGGCATGGCGTTCGGCACCGGCACGCACGCCACCACCGCCATGTGCCTGGAATGGCTGGCGACGCACCCGCCGCGCGATCTTGAAGTCATCGACTATGGTTGCGGCTCAGGGATTCTCGCCCTCGCCGCACTCAAACTCGGCGCCAAGCACGCGCTGGGTACCGATACCGATCCGCAGGCACTCACGGTGAGCCGTGAAAATGCCGAACGCAATCAAGTCGCCGAACGGCTCACGCTCTGTCTGCCGCAGGCGGTGCCCGCGGAAGCGAGCGCCGATATCGTGCTGGCCAATATTCTCGCCGATCCACTCGTTCAATTGGCGCCCCGTCTCACCGCCCTGGTCCGACCCGGCGGCTGGCTCATTCTTTCCGGGCTGCTGGCAAACCAGGCCGATGAAGTCGAGGCGGCCTATGCCGCTCATTTCGTGCTCGCGCGGCGCATCCATGATGGCTGGGCAATGCTCGCCGGACGCAAGCACGCCTGAGGCGTGTCAGCCATTCACAAACTAGTATTATTCAGGTAGCCGCACAACGAGGCGTCCGTGTACACCCGCTGCCCACAGTGTCAGACGATGTTCCGCATTACCGCCGCGCAACTCAAGGCGCGCGGCGGCAAGGTGCGTTGCGGTCGCTGCCAGCATGTGTTTGCAGCGGATCAGCAACTGATGCCCAAGCCCGTCAAAAGTGCGGCCAAGGGCGCAGCGCCGGGGTCACGCAAGCGCAGCGCCGGCAAGAAACCGGTCGAACCAAAAAAAATTACTCCGCCGTTGCCAGCAGCCTCGAAGGAAATTCCTGCGCCACACCGAGACGCCGAGGCTTCTCCGCCCACGACGGCACCCCTTCCGATCCTGCGAACACGGCCGGTGCGCACGCGCACGATCTACTGGGTGGCCGGCTGTGTACTGCTGATGTTGTTGCTCGCCGGCCAAGCGTTGATCTTTTATGGATACGACTTCGTACGCCAGACACCAAGCCTGCGGCCCGTCGTCAACGCGCTCTGCAGTCCCCTTCCTTGCCAGAAACTTCCGCCGATCGACATGCGCAAGATGGACCTGGTCGAAACCCTGGTGGCGCCGCATCCGCGCTATGACAAAGCGCTGCGCATCAAGGCCACACTTGTTAACCGCGCGGATAGCGTTCAACCGTATCCGCTGCTTGAAGTAAGTCTGATCGACAGCCAGGGCCAGTTGGTCGCGCGTCGCGCCTATCGACCGCGCGAATACTTGAGCAAGTCGGAAGCCATTCAGCAAGGCCTGCCGCCGCAGGTGGCGGTGAATGTGCAGCTGGATATCACCAGTCCGGGTGCGCAGGCGAGTGGCTACGAAGTGCTGCTGCTGCCACCTTCAGAATAAGAGGAAGCCCTACTTCATTCGTCTTGCCATAAGAATAAAGCCTAACTGCGTTCGTCCTATCAAAATAGTGAAGCCCTGCTTCGTCTGAATTGTCACAGTAGTAGTGAAAAGACGAACGAAAAATAGGGCCATGTTCGTGCATCGAATCCAATCACCGACAGCTAATATTCCGTCTGTCCGCAACAACGAGTTGCCTCTTCCCTGTGCAGTGCTTTTGTGGGTAAGATGCCGCCCTTTCCGGGAAACCGACATATCAAATATGGTCGGGCGAACGAAGTAGGGATTCGCGAATTACGACAAGACGAATGAAATAGGGCTTCATTCCTTATGGCAAGACGAACGAAGTAGGGCTTCCTTAAATTCCCACATGCGCATCGGTCCATACCAACTGAAAAACAATCTTGTCGTGGCGCCCATGGCCGGCGTCACCGACCGACCGTTCCGCCTGCTGTGTCGCTCGCTCGGCGCCGGCTTGGCCGTGTCCGAGATGGTCGCATCCAACTCGCTGCTCTGGGGCAGCGAGAAGACCAAGCGCCGCGCCAACCATGAAGGTGAACCGGAACCGAAATCGGTGCAAATCGTCGGCGCCGATCCGTTCATGCTCGCCGAGGCCGCCAAGGTCAATGTCGCAAACGGTGCGCAGATCATTGACATCAACATGGGCTGCCCGGCGAAAAAGATCTGCAACGTCATGGCCGGCTCGGCACTGTTGCGTGATGAGCCGCTGGTCGCGCGTTTGCTGGAAAGTGTGGTGCGGGCGGTGGACGTGCCGGTGACGCTCAAGATCCGCACCGGTTGGGACAGCAGTTCGCGCAACGGTGTAGCCATCGCGCGTCTGGCGGAACAGTGCGGTGTCCAGGCGCTTTCCGTGCACGGGCGCACGCGCGCCGATGCCTTCATGGGCGAGGCCGAATACGACACCATCGCCGCCATCAAGGCCGCGGTGGCCATCCCGGTGATCGCGAATGGCGACATCGACTCACCGGAGAAGGCCAAGCAGGTGTTGGTGCACACCGGCGCCGACGGTCTCATGATCGGGCGCGCCGCTCAGGGCCGGCCGTGGATTTTCCGCGAGATTGAGCATTACCTGCAAACCGGTGAGAAGTTGCCCGAGCCAGCGCCACTTGAGGTGCACACCATTTTGCTCGGCCACCTCGAAAATCTGTATGCCTTTTATGGTGAACACCTGGGCGTGCGTGTGGCACGCAAGCACATCTCTTGGTACAGCAAGGGCTGTGTCGGCGGCGGCGCGTTCCGGCATGCCATCAATCAGGTCGAGACCACGGCTGAACAGCGTTGCATGATTGAAGTGTTTTTTGCGCGTCAGGCGGATCTCGCCGACGCGCCCACCGCCGCTCCTGCGCATCCGGCAACTGCTCCCTGCGTTGCTCTACCTCCGGCATCCATGCCGTCGCCTGCGCCCGCGGCATTCGTCCGTCCCTGTACAGCAGGACTGGCGGCATGAAAGAGCACCATCCGCGCAAAGGCCCGCTCGCTACCTGTGTAAAGGGCGCGCTGGAGCGTTACTTTCACGATCTGGACGGCGAGAAACCGGCCGGCGACCTGTACGATATGGTGGTGCACGAAGTGGAACGGCCGTTGCTCGAAATCGTAATGAAGCACGTGAAGAGCAACCAGTGCAAAGCGGCGGAGATGCTTGGCATCAACCGCAATACCCTGCGCAAGAAGCTCAAGCGGCACGGCTTGGACAGATAATTTCCGTTGCATCGCGGGAGACTCGGGGCGCCCACGCTCCCTGTGATTCAAGAACAATCCATATAATGAAGCCCTACTACGTTCGTCTTTTCATTTTACTTCGAGAGACCGCATGCCCCGCATCCAGCGCGCATTAATCAGTGTTTCCGACAAGTCCGGTGTGGTGGCGTTCGCACGCCGACTGAAGGAACTCGGCATCGAAATCCTGTCCACCGGCGGTACCGCCAAGCTGCTGGCCGACAACGGCATTGCCGTCACCGAGGTGTCGGCCTACACCGGCTTCCCGGAAATGCTCGACGGGCGCGTGAAGACGCTGCATCCAAAAATCTACGGCGGCCTGCTTGGTCGGCGTGATCTGCCGGCGCATGTCGCGGCCATGGCGCAGCACGGCATCCCGCCGATCGATCTGTTGGTGGTGAATCTCTATCCGTTCGAGCAGACTGTCGCCAAACCGGATTGCACGCTTGAAGACGCGATCGAGAACATCGACATCGGCGGCCCGACCATGCTGCGCGCCGCCGCCAAGAACCACGGCTCGGTGACGGTGGTGGTGGACAACGCCGACTTCGAAATGGTCCTGAATGAAATGCAGGCGCACACCGGTGGCGTCAGCGCCGCCACACGCTTCGCGCTGGCGGTCAAGGTGTTTGAACACACCGCGCGCTACGATGGGGCGATCGCCAATTATCTTGGATGCATCCAACCCGATGGCACGCGCACTGTGTTCCCACACACCTACAGCGCCCAGTATCGCAAGGCGCAGGAGATGCGCTATGGCGAGAACCCGCATCAGCAGGCGGCATTCTATGTGGAGCCCGCGCCGGCCGAGGCCTGTGTCGCCACCGCCCGCCAGGTGCAGGGCAAGGAACTGTCTTTCAATAATGTCGCCGACACCGACGCCGCGCTCGAATGCGTGAAGGCGTTTGACGAACCGGCGTGCGTGATCGTCAAGCACGCCAACCCGTGCGGCGTGGCGGTGGCCGGCACAATTCTCGATGCCTACAAGCATGCCTACGTCACCGATCCGACCTCGGCGTTCGGCGGCATCATCGCCTTCAACCGGCCGCTCGATGCCGCCACCGCCAAGAATATTCTGGAGCGCCAGTTCGTCGAGGTGATCATCGCCCCGGAGGTGCACGAGGATGCCAAACCGATCCTCGCCGCAAAGGCCAACATCCGCGTGCTCGCCTGCGGCACCTGGGGTACGAAACGTCCGGGCGGCCTCGACTACAAACGCGTCACCGGCGGCCTGTTGGTGCAGGAGCGCGACACCGGCATGATTGGCGAACAGGACCTCAAGATCGTCACCCGGCGCGCGCCCTCGCCGCGCGAACTCGCCGACCTGCTGTTCGCCTGGAAGGTGGTGAAGTTCGTGAAATCCAACGCCATTGTTTATTGCAAGGAAGGCCGCACCATCGGCGTCGGCGCCGGCCAGATGAGCCGCGTGTACAGCGCGCGCATCGCCTCGATCAAGGCGACCGATGCCGGCCTCGAGGTGCATGGCAGTGTCATGGCCTCGGATGCGTTCTTCCCGTTCCGCGACGGCCTCGACCAGGCGGCCGAGGTCGGCGTCACCGCCGTCATTCAGCCGGGCGGGTCGATGCGCGACCAGGAAGTGATCGATGCCGCCAACGAACACGGCATCGCCATGGTGTTCACCGGCATGCGGCATTTCCGCCACTAAGACCCAATCCGGCAACCATGCCTATCGCCCTCGCCACGACCGAGAACGAGATCGCGCGCTGTTTTCCGGTGATGGCGGAACTGCGCACGCAGCTCAGTGCCGAACAGTTCATCCAGCAGGTCATACGCCAGCAGCAAGCGGGTTACCAGCTTGCGTTCCTGGAGGATGCTGGCGAAATCCGTTCACTCGCCGGTTTTCGGTTTATGGAGATGTTGGCCTTTGGAAAATTGATGTATGTGGATGACCTGATCACCACCAGCTGGGATCGTTCGAAAACGTACGGCGGCCATCTCTTTGACTGGCTGGTGGAACACGCCCGGGCGAATGGCTGTGTGCAGCTGCATCTCGACTCCGGCGTGCACCGGTTTTCCGCACACCGTTTCTATCTCGCCAAGCGCATGGAAATCACCAGCCACCACTTCTCGCTCAAACTGGATTCGACGGCATGAAGGTACTGATCATAGGCGGCGGCGGACGCGAGCATGCGCTGGCGTGGAAGACAGCGCAGTCGGCACGTGTCGAGAAAATCTTTGTTGCACCCGGCAACGCCGGCACGGCACGCGAGGCCAAGTGCGAGAATGTCGCGATTGCCGCCGAGGATGTGGATGGCCTACTGAAATTCGCGCAGAGCAACAAGATCGATCTCACCATCGTCGGCCCCGAGGCGCCGCTGGTGTTGGGCGTGGTCGACCGTTTCCGCGCCGCTGGGCTGCGTTGCTTCGGGCCGGTGCGGGCCGCCGCGCAGCTGGAAGGCTCCAAGGCATTCGCCAAGGATTTCCTCGCGCGCCACAAAATTCCGACCGCGGCCTACGCTAATTTCACCGATGTCGCTGCGGCCGAGGTGTTCATCCGGAAAATGGGTGCACCGATCGTGATCAAGGCCGACGGCCTCGCCGCCGGCAAGGGCGTGATCATCGCCGAAACCACAGATGAAGCAAACGCAGCGGTGCGCGACATGCTCGCCGGCAATGTCTTCGGCGAGGCCGGGCATCGCGTCGTGGTGGAGGAATTCCTGCAGGGCGAGGAGGCCAGCTTCATTGTCATGGCCGACGGCGCGCATGTGCTGGCGCTCGCCACCTCTCAGGATCACAAGCGCGTCGGCGACGGCGACACCGGCCCGAACACCGGCGGCATGGGCGCCTATTCGCCGGCACCGGTGGTGACCCCGGCAATTCACGCGCGCGTGCTGCGCGAGGTGATCGAGCCGACCGTGCGCGGCATGCAGACCGAGGGACATCCGTACACCGGTTTTCTGTACGCCGGGCTCATGATCGATGCGCGCGCCAACATCAAGGTGCTGGAATTCAACTGCCGCTTCGGCGACCCCGAAACCCAGCCGGTGATGCTGCGCCTCAAGTCCGATTTCGTGACGCTCATCGAGGCCGCGCTCGACGGCCGGCTCGATCAGGTTTCCGCCGAGTGGGACACGCGCGCCGCGCTCGGCGTGGTCATGGCGGCGGGCGGCTATCCCGGTTCCTACAAAAAGGGCGACGTCATCGAGGGCTTGCCGCTCGCGAATGCATCCGATACCAAGGTGTTCCATGCCGGCACCGCACTCAAAGACGGCAAGGTGGTCACCAGCGGCGGGCGCGTGTTGTGCGTCACCGCGCTCGGTGGCACAGTGGCGGCAGCGCAGCAGCACGCCTATCAAGTTGTGCGGCAGATTCGCTGGAACGGCGCGCAGTACCGCACCGACATCGGCTACCGCGCGATCGCACGTGAACAACGCAAGGGGTAAAGCATGAGCAAGCCGTTTGTCGCCATTCTGATGGGCTCCGACTCCGACCTCGACACGATGCAGGCGTGCATCGACACACTCGACAAGCTCGGCATCGGACGCGAGGTGAATGTGCTGTCCGCGCACCGCACCCCCGCCGCCACCCACGCCTATGTGCAGGATGCCGACCAGCGCGGTTGCGCCGTGTTCATCGCCGCCGCCGGCATGGCCGCGCATCTCGCCGGCACCGTGGCGGCGCTCACCGTGAAGCCGGTGATCGGCGTGCCCATGGAAGGCGGGCCGCTCAAGGGCGAAGACGCGCTGCTGTCCACGGCCATGATGCCGGGCGGCATTCCGGTGGCCTGCGTCGCCATCGGCAAGGCCGGTGCCAAGAACGCCGCGCTGCTGGCCGCGCAGATGTTGGCGCTCAGCGACAGCACCCTCGCCAAACGGCTCGCCGACGACCGCGCGAGCAACACCGCGCAGGTGCTCGCCAAGAACGACGCAGTGCACAAGCAGTTCAACAAATAAAATGTATTCTGGCGAGTTGCAACACGCGGCACGCATCCTGAAGCAGGGCGGCATCGTCGCCTACGCCACCGAATACTGCTTCGGGCTCGGCTGCGATCCGTTCAATCGCAATGCCGTGCTGCGACTTCTGCGCCTCAAACGCCGGCCGGTCAAGAAAGGCTTGATCGTCCTTGCGGCCGACACCGAACAACTCGCGCCCTATCTGCACGATATCCCGCTGCCGGTCGCCGCCAGCTGGCCCGGACCCCACACCTGGTTGCTGATTCCACGGCCGGGCGTGCCCGGCTGGATTACCGGCCGGCACGCCAAGATCGCCGCGCGCGTCACTGCCCACGCGCAGGCGGCGGCGCTCTGCCATGCGGCCAACATGGCCATCATCTCGACCAGCGCCAACCGCGCCGGCGAAGTGCCGGCACGCAGCGACCGCGAGGTGGCGCGACGCTTCGGCAAACGAATCGACTACATTCTGCCCGGCCATGTCGGCGCCGCACGCATGCCGACGCCGATCCGTGATGCCGTGACGGGACGGCTGATACGGGCTGGATGATTATTCGGGATTCGGGAACAAAGCGAATGCACGACGAAACCAGCAGTGGGTCGTTCCCATGTCCAAGCACCGAGACGTTCGGAATATGTGATGCCAGGAACCCGAGATCATGCCAACAGCGCATCGAAGATCGACCTCTGACTACGCCCCACCGTCGTCGACGCGAATCAGTTTTTTTCCGCCGCCCAGGTTCCATCCGGATGTTGGCAAAACATCAGCTGCGCCGTGTGCGTCTTGCCGGAGCTGAGCACAACGTTTTGGCTTACCGTGAAGCAAGGCTCTTGGTCGCGCATCTTCTGATCCAGCAGGGTAACCGTGCCGCTGTTCTTGGAGGCGGGATTCTGCCAGTTCCGTTGCGCGCCGATCTGCCCGGTCTTGATGACGGCATCGGTGGCTTCGGTGGCGAGCCGATCATCCTCGGGCGTGAAGCCTGTGCTGGGATCAAGTTTCATGGCACTGGCCAGACCCTGGCCCGCTTCGCCCAGGAGCCGGAAGGGTGCGGTGATGATGCCGCCGAGCACACCGGTCACCGCGCCTTGGGTCGCCTTGCGTCCAACGTTTCCGGCGTTGGCCACCAGTTGATCAGCGCGATCGAGCAGTCCCGGTAACGCTTCGCGCGTCTGCCGCACCTCCGAAAGGATCGGCGGAATCTGCTGGTCGATGAGCTGAACCGAGTCGCTCGCTTGCTGAATGCTCTTGGCCGTGGTCTCCACGAGCGGCGGCAGGGCCGCCCGCACGGCCGCAACCTCCTTACGCACGGCCGCCACTTCGGCGAGCACCGCCGGCAGTTGCTCGCGCACTGCACCCACCTCCTTAAGGATCGGCGGGACGAGGTCACGGGTCAGACGCACTTCCTTCAGGATCGGGGGGACGAGGTCACGGGTCAGACGCACTTCCTTCAGGATCGGGGGGATCTGCGCCTGAACTTTATCAACTTCTTGGACGATCGGATTAATCATCGCGGAGGTTTGCTCGACCTGCGCCAGAATGGCCGGCACGGTTTGCAACACACCGACCAAGGTGTAGGTGAGGTAGATGAGCCCGACCGCCAAGGCGAGCAAGCCGAAGCCGATGAAGGTCGTACCCAGAAACTTCGCCCGCTCACCCGGAGTCAGTTGTCGCCACATGGATAGGCTCCTTTTCTAATAGGGCCTTGCAGGAGTACTGCGCGGCCTGCGCTGGCCGCGCCGACCGGCTAGGCCTCGGTGAAAAACGCGCTCGAGCCGGACAGGTCCACGAACTGCTGTTGGTAAGCCAGCATCTCCTGGGTGAGCGCCTGACCCTCAGGGCTGTTCAACTTCTCAAGCAAGTGCGCGGCGTTGTCCCACCAGTATTCGAGCACGCCGTCGAACGGCGCGGATGTCCCGCGTTGTTGCCGGACCAGGTCATTGGCCTGCACATTCAAGGTGGCATGCTTGGTGTGGCGCAATGCCCCGGTCAGGGCGGCGGTGCGTTCCATCAACGCCGCGAACTTCGGGTCGTCAAAGTGCTGACGGAATTGCTCGATGGTCTGGTCCGGCCTGCGCCGCAGGCAATTGATAAATCGAATCACCGTTGCTGCCCTCCGTTAATTGCGGGAGAAAGGGACACATCGTCGATGCGTGATCTGCGGACAACACGCATCGCGCTGCCAGCATAACCTAAATCGGTCAGCGCGCGCTGCTCGACCATGACGTCGGCGCCCGGGACATGTCCCCGGCTGAGGAAGAGGATTGGTTCCTGCTTGCGTGTCGCGTTCAGGGGTCGCGCCGGGGAGGCAAGCATTCTGCGTGACACAGCGCTAAAATACACGCACGCTTCGTGAAGCGCCGCCCCTGACCCCGCACACATCCATTGCATGAACACACCCACGATCCCGACCGTAAAAGACTATCTGCTTGGCCTGCAGGATCGCATCTGCGCGGCGCTGGAAAATGAGGATGGCGCGCAGAAATTCATGGAGGACGCCTGGGAACGGCCCGAGGGCGGCGGCGGGCGTTCGCGGGTACTGGCCGAGGGCGCGGTGTTCGAACAGGCGGGGGTTAATTTTTCGCAGGTGTCCGGCCGCACCCTGCCGCCGTCGGCCACCGCCCACCGCCCGGAACTCGCCGGCCGTGCCTGGCAGGCGCTCGGCGTGTCGCTGGTGATACACCCACGCAATCCATACGTGCCGACCTCGCACATGAATGTGCGCTTCTTTATCGCCGAGAAGGACGGCGCCGAACCGGTGTGGTGGTTCGGCGGCGGCTTTGATCTCACGCCCTACTACGGTTTCGAGGAAGACAGCGTGAACTGGCACCGCACCGCCAAGGCCGCGTGCGATCCGTTCGGAGCCGATTACTACGCGCGTTTCAAGAAGTGGTGTGACGAGTATTTTTTTCTCAAGCACCGCAACGAGACGCGTGGGGTGGGCGGGTTGTTCTTCGACGATCTGAACGAAAAGAACTTCGAACACAGCTTCGGATTTCTCAAGAGCGTCGGTGACCACTATCTGCCGGCCTATGTGCCAATCGTGCAGAAGCGCAAGCACACGCCCTATGGCGAACGTGAGCGCGACTTCCAGCTGTATCGGCGCGGGCGTTACGTGGAGTTCAACCTGGTATACGACCGCGGCACGCTGTTCGGCTTGCAGAGCGGCGGGCGCACCGAGTCGATCCTGATGTCGCTGCCGCCGCTGGTGAAATGGCGCTACAACTGGAAACCGGAGCCGGGGTCGCCGGAGGCGCGGCTGTACGACGAGTTTCTCAAACCACGCGATTGGTTGACGTAAGGTCTACGGTGCCGGGACCAGCACGATCTCGACGCGCTGGTTGATGCGCGCGACCTGGTTCCAGTCGCCCGCGGTCTGGCCGCTGGTACTCTCCGGATAGTTCATCAGTGGCCGACTCGTACCATGCGACAGGATCACGATCTGAATGGGATTGTTGCTGCGCTCCGCCAGATAGCGCGCAAACGCCGGCGATTGGCGCAGACCGCGCTGCTCGGCGAGCGCCAGCGGATAGGTCACCAGTTCGCAGCGTGAAATGGCCAGCGTCTCGTTCGGCAGGCGAAAATTGCCCTGCTCATCGCGCACCAGACAGAATTCCCCGACATGGGTTTCGAGACGTACAGTGCCACGAAACCCGGCGGCGGCGAGACGTGTCACCAGCTCGCGCACCAGCACGAGGCGTTCGTCCCCGAGCGGCTCGTCATTCAACCCGTACTGCCCATGCTGGTTGAGTGCCCAGGCGATCGCATCCAGCAATGCGCGCTGCGTTTTGCGTTCACGCGGCAGGTCGGCATCCTGCGCGACAACGGGCTGACTGACCTCCTTCGTCTCAGCCGCTTCGCGCGCGGCGCGTTGCTCATCGCGTAGCAGGCGATTCTCGCTTTGTGCCTGCCGGAGTAAATGTTCCGCCTGCCGGTAGCGTTCGAAGTACCAGACGCTCGGTAACAGCAACACGATGACGATCAATGCACGTTGCAGATACACGTTCCACGCGCGCGTCGGACCCGGTTTGGCGTTTGGACCGGGCGCCCGACCGGCCTCGGCACGAAACTCGGGCGGAACCGGGATCACGCCGGTGACGGCGGCGTGCGTGCGCGATGCGACTGTGTCCACCGCGCCACCGACCGCGTCGCGTGTCGCGCCGGCCGATGGCGGGCGCAACTGACCGACACGCTGCAAAATGTAGGCGAGCTCGATGGGATCGATGGGCTTGCGCAACACACCGAATGCACCCAGGGTCAGCGCCTGCCCCATGTACGCCTCGCCTTCCTTCGAGGTGTACATCAGCACCGGAATGGCGGCGGTCCGGGTATCGGCCTTGAGGGCCGAGAGCACCTCGAAGCCATCCATGCCGGGCATCATGTAATCGAGAAAGATCACATCCGGATTGGCGTTGTGGCGCAGGAGATTGAGTGCCTCGGGGCCGGATTCGGCCGTGTCCGTGGCGACGTGCTGCGCCCTGAGCAGGCGGCTCAGGGCGGCCAGGGCCGTGCGTGAATCATCGACAATCAGGGCGGAGCGAAGCATGTCGGTTCCCTGTACCCCACTGAAGGTTGGGGCTTGATGCAACATTCATGATAGCGCAGCGCCGCGGGAACGGCGCCTGAAAACGTCAGCCAGCGTTCTTTCTCCGGCGCAGCGGTGCAAGGAGGATCGCGCACGCAGCGTGTTGAAGTCGTTTCCTGTGCACCTGAATCATCAACCTCGCATGCAGGACATGCTGTTTTCCGGATCGATACCGTTCGAGAACACACGCTGGACAGCCTGAACGGCTGTCGCTACGCTGAGGTCATGCGCATCACACGCCTCTTCTTCGTCCTGACCTGCGTCGCGCTGGCCGCGGCCAGCGGATTCGCCGTCCGGGCGGACGATGCGTCGGTGCTCGCGCTACTCGAGTATAGCGGTGGCCTGCTGCCGAAGCGTGCAGAGATTCGTGCGCAGGCGGGTGTGGTGGCATCGCCGTACGCAGAGAAGTCACGGTCTGTCTGGACCCTGCGCGAGGGTGACACGCTCCACCAAGACCAAACACCCCCGTCACGATTCATCAAACTCGTTCACCTTTCCGGCAACTCCCCACAACTGCTGTGCAACATCGTCGTCCGCTACACGCTTGGCGATAAGGGTTGGCGCCCGTCTTATCTGCTGCTGCAGCTGCCGCCGACCATTTGGGACGGAGAGAAATTCATTCCGCGCCCCGGCATGGGCACGCGCGAGCCGGTGCAGATCGCCAACCCCACCGAGCCCGCCGGGGATGGCTTCTACCACAGCCTGAGCTTCGGTCTCGGTTCCGGCCCGACCCAGATCACCGCCTGGGAAGTGCAGTGAGATCTCAGGGTGTTGATTCGAGCTTTTGCTGGAGAAGCTTGAGACTGTCTTCGAAGTCGGCACCGACCCGACGCTCCTGAACCAGCGCGGCGTAGCGACTCACCGGGCTACGACCGATCTCACCCTCCGCTTGCCACACCACGCGTGTGCCCTCGCCTTCGGGCAGCAGGATCAGGGCTCCATCGACGCGAAACTCGCCGGCATTGAACAACTGCGTGTAGGCCACTAACCGGTTTTGCTCGCTCTGCATGATCTTCGTTACCGCACGTCCGTTTTCGTCGCTCCAGCGGCTGGTGGCGCCCACCCCTGCGTCCGGGCCGCTGTACTCAACCTTGATATCGGGATGCTGCGGATACCAGACGGTCCACGCACGCCACTGCTTGATACTGTTGAGATACGGAAAGATGGTGGCCGCCGGTGCACGGATGACCACCGAGCGCTCGACCTGCCAGGCACTGGGCAGCAGGAAGCCGATGGCCAGCAGCAACAACACGAAGGCCACGGTGGCGATGAGGATACGTTTCAGTCTTTGCATGCGCTCTCCGGTTCAAACCTGCCGTCAACGCGCACGGGCACGTGCCGCGACACTCAGAACGAATTCCAGACATTCGAAGCGGTTGTAGGCTTCTTGTAAACCACGCCCCCAGACGGTGGCGCCATGGCCGCGGATCATGACGGCGCTGAGTGCCGGCGGATGCTTGCCCAGACGTTTATCGATTTCGGCGGCGATCTTCACCACATCGAGCGTGTTCTCGAACAGTGGCAGATCCACCTTCGGGTTCTGCTGCCAGATGTCGAAACCCTTGAGCATTTCAATGGCCGGCAGACGCATGGCCTTGGCGCCGCGGGGCGCGCGTCCGGATACCAGACATCCCTCCACGCTGTGACCATGCAGGCAGGCGCGCGCGTCCGGGAACAATGCATAAATCGTACGATGGATGGCCGTTTCCGCGGAGGGCCTGTTGGCCGGCGCGGCACGTTCGACCACTTCCCCGTCCTGGGTGCGCACCAGCAGAAAATCGTTTTCTTCCAGTCGCCCCTTGGGCATGCCGCTGGCCGTGATCCAGAAATGTTCCGCATCCGCGCGCACTGAAAGGTTGCCCGCGGTTCCGCTCATCCAGCCGCGTGCGTGAAAGTCGCGCGCGATCTCGACCAGTGCCGTCCGTACCGGGAGATCATCAAGTGAACGTGCCATGCTTCGAGGCTCTGAAAGGAACGGGGGCAAGGCATCGGCCCCGGGACACAGCGATTTCGCCATCGTGGTGTTGCCCGGCGCGTTCAGCGCCGCCATCTAGCCGAACAACATCGCGCGCTGGGTGTATACCGGCGTCCAGCCCTTGGTGTCGATGAAATAGCGCACCGCCTTGATGCGCTGGCTGTCCTTCATCTCGAACCAGTGTTCGGTGTTGGCTGGCACATTGATGTAATCACCGGCACTGACCTCCAACAGAAACTGTTTGCCATCCGGCTCGACAAACCCAAAGTAGCCCTTGCCGGCGAGGATGTAACGTACCTCGTCGTCGGTGTGCAGGTGGATCTTGTCGAACTTGGCGAGCATGTCGGCCAGCCCCGCAATGGCTTCGTGGATCACCACCATGTCGCGCGTCGCATAGCCCTTGTCGCGCTTCAATTCCTCGAAGCGGTTGTCGACACTCTTGAGCAGCTCTTCCTTCTCGCTATCGTTCAGCGCTTGCTGGCTGAGCAGCGCCTGGGCACGGCCGCCTTCCGGTGCCGGCCAGCGTTTGAGGGTGATGCCAAGCTTATGGAGACGCGACTGGATCAAACTGAAATCGGTGTTTTCTTTGCCATCCGGAAAAATCATGCGGGCCATGCGGTGTCCTCCGATGCGTGGGCGCTACCCGTACCGCAGAAAGCGGTGATGCGTAGGATACACATTTGCCGAGGGCGGAGGAAAGCGCGGAGACAGCGTGCCCGGCTAGGTCTGCGCACACTGGCGCGTCAGCCGATCACCGGGGTTTCCGTTTTGCGCCGACGGATATTCGGGCCTGGACGTCCGGCCTTGGACCGTTCGGCGGCGGGTTGCGCACGCGGCGCGGCTGGCGCTTCGGCAGCGCGTGCCGGCGGTGCCACTGGTTTTTCTACAGCCTGCACCGGCGCGGCCGGGCGCACGTCGTGACGTCCGCGCGGCGGCGGGCGGGCCCCGCGGGATCCGCGGCCGCCACGCTCGTCGCGCCGACCCCGGCCACCGGTGCGTGCCGCCTCGTGTTCACGCGCCCGTTCACGGATCTCGCCACGCGGCGGCGGCGTGAGTTCAGGCAACAACTCGGCGGTGATGCGCGCCACCGGAATCTTGGAGCCGATAAACTGTTCGATCTCGAGCAGCGAGAACGAATATTCTTCGCAGGCAAAACCCACGGCATCGCCGGAGGCGCCGGCGCGCGCGGTGCGGCCGATGCGGTGCACGTAATCCTCGGCATCCTGCGGCAGGTCGTAATTAAAGACGTGCGAGACGTCGGGGATGTGCAGGCCGCGCGCCGCGACGTCCGTGGCCACCAGAATCGGCAGCTCGCCGGACTGGAAATCCTGCAACAGGCGTTCGCGCTTGTTCTGCGGCACGTCACCCGAGATCACCTCGGCATTGAAACCGTTGGAGCGCAGCCAGGCGCGCACGCGTTCGGCGGCACCCTTGGTGTTGGTGAACACCAGCGAGCGATGCGGGTCCATGTGGCGCAGCAGCCCGACCAGCAACGGCAGCTTCTCTTCGTTCGCGGTGTGATACAGAACCTGGGTAACGCGATCGGCGGTGACTTTCTCGGTCTCGATTTTCACCAGTTCCGGGGTATTCATGTGCTCGTAGGCAAGCTCGATCACCCGGTACGAGAGCGTGGCCGAAAACAGCATACCGAGCCGCTCGGCCGGGGGCGGCATGCGGTTGAGCAGAAAGCGGATGTCCTTGATGAAACCGAGATCGAACATGCGGTCGGCCTCGTCCAGCACCATGACCTGCACGCCCTTGAGGTCAAAAATATGCTGCTTGAAGTAATCAATGATGCGGCCGGGCGTGCCGATCAGGATATCCACGCCGTCTTCCAGCATCTTGCGCTGGGTGTCGTAGCCGGTACCGCCGTACACCAGCCCGAGTTTGAAACCGGTGTGCTTGCCCAGCAACACAGCATCCTTATGGATCTGGATGGCCAGCTCGCGGGTCGGCGCCAGCATGATGGCACGCGGGCTATTGGCCTTGCGCTCGGGGCGTGGCGGGTGTGACAGCAGGTGGGCAAAAGCGGCCAGCAGGAAGGCGGCGGTCTTGCCAGTGCCGGTCTGGGCCTGGCCCGCGACGTCGCGCCCGGCGAGGGCGATTGGCAGGGTACCGGCCTGAATCGGGGTACAACGATTGAACCCGGCCTCGCGCACACCGGCCAACAGCGACTCGGGTAAGTCCAGGTCGGCGAAGGCTTTATCGGTTAGGTGGGTGTCGGTCATTGCTCTTCAATCAGAATAACAGAAAATTGCCGAAAGTGGCACGGAAATCCGCATAAATACACGGATTTTTAGCGACCACCCTTGCAATACCCGGTCGATTCCGCTCAAATAACAGGCATCGGCTCGCCCCGGCGGCGGTCCAAACCCACCAGAACCACGCGGAGACACGCGATCATGAGCAGTGGCATTAGTCACGTTACGGATGCATCCTTCGAGCAGGAAGTGCTCAAATCGTCAGGTCCGGTGCTGGTGGACTTCTGGGCCGAATGGTGCGGCCCCTGCAAAATGATCGGGCCGGTGCTGGAAGAAATCTCCGGGGAATACGGCACCAAGCTCAAGGTCGCCAAGCTCAACATCGACGAAAATCCGCAGACCCCGCCCAAGTACGGCATCCGTGGCATCCCGACCCTGATGCTGTTCAAAAACGGCCAGGTTGAGGCCACCAAGGTCGGCGCCGTTTCCAAATCACAGCTGGCCGCATTCATCGACGGAAACCTTTAATTCGCCGCTTCCCCCGGCGTTTTTCCAACTGGACGCCGGGCGGAAGCAGTGCTATGGTTATCGGCAAGCAGTAATAACAATCCTGTCGTAGCAAACCAAACCATCCTTTCGCTGCATCCGTCCCGGCTCGCCGGGGCAGGCACGTGTCCCACACGGTGCCGTACTCTCACTCACTTACCGCCATGAATCTCACCGAACTCAAACGCAAGACTCCCACAGAACTCGTCGCAATGGCCGCCAGCATGGAACTTGAGGGCGGCAGTCGCATGCGCAAGCAGGACCTGATTTTCGCTTTGCTCAAGGCGCAGGCGCGCAAGGGCGAGGACATCATGGGCGAAGGCGTGGTCGAAATCCTGCAGGATGGCTTTGGTTTCCTGCGCTCCGCCGACTGCTCCTACCTGGCCGGGCCGGACGACATCTATGTCTCGCCCTCGCAGATCCGGCGCTTCAACCTGCGCACCGGCGACACCGTCACTGGCACCATTCGCCCGCCGAAGGAGTCGGAACGTTATTTCGCCCTGCTCAAGGTCGATACCATCAATTTCGGCGCACCCGAAGAGGCCAAGAACAAGGTCCTGTTCGAGAACCTGACGCCGCTCCACCCGAACAAGCGCTTGCGCCTCGAACGCGACAACGCCTCCAGCGAAAACCTCACCTCGCGCGTCATCGATCTGATCTCGCCCATCGGCCTCGGCCAGCGCGGCCTGATCGTTTCGCCGCCGAAGGCCGGTAAAACCGTGATGCTGCAAAACGTCGCGCACGCGATCACCAGCAATTACCCGGATGTGTCGCTGATCGTGCTGCTCATCGACGAGCGCCCGGAAGAAGTGACCGAAATGCAGCGCTCGGTGCGCGGCGAAGTGGTGTCCTCGACCTTCGACGAACCGGCCACCCGCCACGTGCAGGTCGCCGAAATGGTGATCGAAAAGGCCAAGCGCCTGGTCGAGCACAAGAAGGATGTCGTGATCCTGCTCGACTCCATCACCCGCCTGGCGCGTGCCTACAATACCGTGGTGCCGGCCTCCGGCAAGGTGCTGACCGGCGGCGTGGATGCCAACGCCCTGCAGCGCCCGAAGCGCTTCTTCGGCGCCGCGCGCAACATCGAAGAAGGCGGCAGCCTCACCATCCTGGCCACGGCGCTGATCGACACCGGCTCGAAGATGGACGATGTGATCTACGAGGAATTCAAAGGCACCGGCAACGCCGAAATCCACCTCGACCGCCGCCTGGCCGAGAAGCGCAGCTACCCGTCGATCAACATCAACCGCTCCGGCACGCGCCGCGAGGAGCTGCTTCTCAACCCGGAAGATATGCAGAAGATCTGGATCCTGCGCAAGCTCTTGCACCAGATGGACGAGATGGAAGCCTCTGAGTTCCTGCTCGACAAAATCCGCGCCACCAAGAGCAACGCCGAGTTCTTCGATTCCATGCGGCGCTGATTAAAGGGGCGGGCGCGCCCTCTGTAAAACGAATGACACGGCCTGTTATTGCCAATAAGCGGATTTCCGGCCAGAACTTGCGTCCAGATGCGGTTTTTCGTAACATCCCCGGCCTTTCCGCACCCGGTCGGCAATCGGGGCACGATTTGAGGTATATGACATGAAAGAAGGCATCCATCCCGAGTACAAGGAAATCAAGGTGACCTGCGCCTGTGGCAACAGCTTTGTCACCCGCTCCACCCTGGGCAAAGATCTGGGCATCGAAGTCTGCTCGCTCTGCCACCCGTTCTTCACCGGCAAGCAGAAGGTCGTGGACAGCGGCGGCCGCGTGGACAAGTTCCGCCAGAAATACGGCATGGGCGCAAAAAAGTAACAGTGCAGCCGTTTGCCCGATTCCTGCCAAAGGCGCCGCAACCCGGCGCCTTTTTGCATCCTCGACTCCGCAACCGCGACATCCCTGGCGCACTCCTGCTCTCCTGGTTTCGCCTTCGGTACTTCCCCGTACCGTTTCTGCTCGCCCTGGCGTTGCTCCTCCCGCCGCTCACCGCGGCCGCCTACACGGAAGGGGGCTCGGTCCGGCATGTGGTGGATGGCGACAGCGTGATCCTGACCGACCAGCGCCAAGTTCGGCTGATCGGTATCAATGCTCCGGAACTCGGCAAGGAAGGCAAGTCGGACGAGCCGCTGGCCGTTGCGGCGCGTGACCGCTTGCGCAAACTGGTAGAGGGCAAGAGCGTGCAGCTGGTGCTGGAGGAAGAGCAGCGCGACCATTACGGCCGCTGGCTCGCGCACCTGGAACTGCCCGATGGCGCCAGCGTGGAGGAAATCCTTCTTAAGGAAGGACTGGCCTCGGCCATCGCCATTCCGCCCAATGTGAGCCAGTGGCACCGCCTGTTCGAGGCCGAAAGCGTGGCGCGCGCCACGCGGCGCGGCATCTGGGGGAATTCCTATTCCACACCGATTCCGGCCGAAGCACTCGACGCGGCACGCACCGGCTTCCATTTCGTGCGTGGTCGAATCACCCATGTCGGGCACAGTCAGAAATACGTGTATCTGGACATGAGTCCGCAGTTCGCGCTGCGCATCGGACAGGCCGACTGGAATCAGTACTTTCGCGGACGACCCGAGGACTGGCGCGGCAAGCAGGTCGAGGCGCGCGGCTGGATCAGCGAGCAGGCAGGACGCCTGCACATGGGCATCGGCCACCCGGCGATGCTGCAGCGTCTGCCCTGAACCGGCAATTTGTAGGACAATGGCCGCATGCCTGTCTGTCTTCAACCTTTTCTAGCGCTGCAGCGCGCCGCAGGCGAACTTGCGCCCAGCGCCTCGTGATGCTCTTCCACTCAGGACTACCCCGTCATGTCCACTGACCTCAAAACCGCCGCGCTCGACTATCACGCGCTTCCGCAACCCGGCAAGATCCGCGTCGAGTCCACCAAACCCTGCGCCACGCAGCAGGACCTCGCACTAGCCTACACGCCGGGCGTGGCCGAGCCGGTGCGCGCCATCGCCGCCGACCCGGAGGCCGCCTATCGCTACACCGCCAAGGGCAATCTGGTGGCAGTGATCACCGATGGCACGGCCGTACTCGGCCTCGGCAATGTTGGCGCGCTTGCCGGCAAACCGGTGATGGAAGGCAAGGCGGTGCTGTTCAAGCGCTTCGCCAACATCGATGTGTTCGATATCGAAGTGGACGCCAAGACGCCGCAGGATTTCATCAACACGGTGATCGCCATCGCGCCGACCTTCGGCGGCATCAACCTCGAAGACATTGCCGCCCCGGCGTGCTTCGAGATCGAAGCGGCACTGCGCGAAAAGCTCGACATCCCGGTATTCCACGATGACCAGCACGGCACCGCGGTGATTATCGGCGCGGCGCTGCTCAACGCGCTCGAGCTACAAGGCAAAAAGATGGCGGAGGCACGCATTGTTTGCCTCGGCGCCGGCGCGGCCGGCATCGCCTCGTTGAACATGCTCGTGGAGCTCGGGGTGCGGCGCTCGAATATTCTGATGGTGGATCGCAACGGCGTGATTCACAGCGGGCGTACCGACCTCAATCCGCAGAAGCGCGCGTTCGCGGTGGAGACCGCGAAGCGCACGCTCACCGATGCCATGCAGGACGCCGACGTGTTTCTGGGCGTGTCCGGGCCAAACCTGGTGAGCCCGGACATGCTGCGCAGCATGGCGGCCAAACCGGTGGTGTTCGCACTCTCCAACCCGGACCCGGAGATCAGCCCCGAACAGGCGCGCGCCGCGCGCACCGATCTCATCATGGCCTGCGGGCGCTCCGACTACCCGAACCAGGTAAACAACGTGCTTGGTTTTCCATTCATCTTCCGCGGCGCGCTCGATGTGCGCGCGCGCGCAATTCATCCGAAGATGCTGGTCGCGGCCGTACATGCGATCGCCGGCCTCGCGCGCCTGCCAGTGCCGCAGGAAGTCCTGGCCGCCTACAACCTCACACAGCTCGCCTTCGGGCGCGACTATATCATCCCCAAACCGCTTGACCCGCGCCTGCTGGCGATTGTGCCGCCGGCCGTGGCGCGCGCGGCGATCGAGGCAGGTGTGGCACGCGCGCCCTACCCGGCGCATTATCCGGTCTGAGCCATCCGGCCGTCCGGTAGCTGATGGCGCTCATCCGGCAGGAATGGGCGCCACTGGTCTGGATTCCATACTATATTTTGTGCAGGTCCACGAGGTTCATTCTCCAACATGATCGGTTCCACAACCGCCGCCGACAGCCAGCTGCTGGCCCGCGTCCAGGAGATTCTGGACGGTCTGAAAAAAACCGCCGATGGCGCGGTGCTGCACAGTTTCATCGAGCGCGGGCTGCATAAATTCGGCGCCACCCGGATCGAGGCGGCCTTCCTGGCGTTTATCGACAAGCTGTTGGTGCGCTACCTCGAAAATTCGGACAGTGATCCGGGCACGCGCATCAAGGTCAAGGTCATCCAGCAGCGTCTGCGTCCCTACCTGGCGGACATTCCGGTGCGGCCAGCGCCCGCCGCGCCGAGCGTGAGTGAACCACCACCTGCACCGACAGCAACACCGCAGGTTTCCGAAACGCTGACAGCGCGTACGCCTGAGCCGCTACCCGAGGTGCACGAGACCGTTACGCCCACTATCCAGGCGGAACCGGAACTGGTCCGCAGGCCCGCAGCCGAGAAAGACGTACCTCTCGATGGCGAATCCCTGCCCGAACAACTTGCGCAGCAGATGGCCGATGCCCTCACCCGCAGCCACGACTTCGACGCGCTGCTGCACACCAGCCTGCTGAGACTCGATCAGAATGGCGATACGCCGGACGTGTCCGAGCTCAAGCGCCAGCTCAAGAGCGGCATCGAAGAACTCATCGCCGAACATCGAACGTTGGAAAAAAACCTCACCGACACGCGCCGCGGCCTGCAGGTCATGGCCGAGGACCGGCGGCAGATGGAGAAGGCGCTCGACCTCGCGCGCAAGCACAGCCTCATCGACGAACTCACCGGGCTGCCCAACCGCAGCGCCTTCCTGCGTCAGTTGGACGCGGAGATCGGGCGCGCGCGGCGCTACGGTTTTTCGCTGGCGCTGGCGCTGATCGACCTGGATGATCTCAAGCTTATCAACGAGCGTTATGGTTATGCGGCTGGCGACGCCATCCTGCAGACCTACGCGCGCGAAATCATGTCGAAGTTTCGCGGCTACGATCTGGTGGCGCGCTACGGCGACGATGAGTTCGCGGTGCTGCTGCCCAACACCCAGAAGGACGGCGCGGTGCGCGCCATCGACAAGGCGCAGAAGCACGCGGCCGGTACCTTTATTCAATTCAACGGCCAGAATCTTCCGCTGCCGTCGTTCTCGAGCGTGCTCACGCTGTACTCGCATGGCGAACACCCGGATGCGCTACTCAAACGCGCCGACGAGGCCCTGGGCCACGCCAAGCAACGCGGGCGCGCCCAATCCGTGGTGGCCTTGGCCGCCAACTGATGCCGACACCGCTCATCCACCCCAGTACACCGTGAAAAAGAAATTGCGCCTGCTGGTCTACTTCGTGTTCATCGCGCTCCTGTTCTATCTCAGTCTCAAATACCTGCCGAACAGCGCCACACCTTAACGCCGGCTTCGGCACCACAACCAGAAAGGCACCGTCATGAAAAGCCTGTGGAATGACGACGAAGCGGGTCTCTACCAGGGCGAGCTGGGCCAGCGCGTGTACAGTTCGCGCCTGCTCGGGCGCGAGCCGACGCTGGTGCTGCACGGCGGCGGCAACACCTCAGTCAAGCTGAGCGAGACGAATCTGGTCGGTGAAGAAGAAGTGCTGCTCTATGTCAAAGGCAGCGGCGCGGACCTCGAACACATCGAGGCGCATGGCTTCGCGCCGGTGCGGCTGAATCCGCTCCTCAAGCTGGCGAAACTGCCGGCGCTCTCCGACCCGGAGATGGTGAACGCGCTGTGCACGCAAACGACGCGCGCCGATGCGCCCACGCCGTCGGTCGAGGCCATTCTGCACGCCATCCTGCCGTACCGGTTCGTGGACCACACCCACGCCGACGCGGTGCTGGCCGTCATGAACAGCCGCGATGGCGAGGCACGCATCCGCGAAATCTACGGCGACAGTGTTGTCGTGATTCCCTATGTCATGCCGGGCTTCGATCTGGCGCGCGCCGTGGCTGAACGCTTCCCGGCGGCGGCCGGGCCGAAGACCACCGGCATGATCCTGCTGCACCACGGTGTATTCGCCTTCGGCAACAGCGCGCGCGAGGCCTACGAGCGCATGATCGATCTCGTGACGCGCGCCGAGGATTATCTCGCCAAGCACAACGCCTGGAACATTTCGGCGCCGGCGCTCACCCCCGGGCCGGTGCCACTGCGGCGCGAGCTGGCGGCACTGCGCCACGAGGTCGCGAAGACCGCCGGCTTTCCGCTGATTCTTAGCGCGCACACCGATTCGCGCAGCCTCGCATTCGTGCGCCGCGAGGATCTGGCCAAACTCACGCAACAGGGCCCGGCCACACCCGATCACGCCATCCGCACCAAGCACCTGCCGCTGCTCGGGCGCGACGTGGCCGCCTATGCCGATGCCTACTGCAAATACTTCGCGGCCTACGGCGCGCAGGCCAAAGAACCGAAGACCATGCTCGACCCGGCGCCGCGCGTGTTGCTCGATGCGCAGCTCGGCGTGTGCACCTTGGGGCGCAGCGCCAAGGAGGCCGCGATTGTGCACGACATCTACTCGCACACCATGGACATCCAGTTGCGTGCCGCGCGGTTAGGCGGTTATCAGGCGCTCTCGCCGAAAGATATTTTCGCTGTCGAGTACTGGGACCTGGAACAAGCCAAGCTCAAGAAAAGCGGCCAAGCGCCGCTGTTCGCCGGCGAAGTCGCACTGGTTACCGGTGCCGCCTCCGGCATCGGCAAGGCCTGCGTGGATTCATTGCTGGCGCGCGGCGCGGCGGTCATCGGCCTCGACATCGATCCGGCCATCGCCAAGCTGCACAAACGTCCGGACTTCGCTGGTTTCGCGTGCGACGTGACCGACGAACCGCGCCTGATCCAGGCCATCGAACACGGCGTGCGCGCCTTCGGCGGACTCGACATGCTGATTCTCAACGCCGGCCTGTTCCCGCCCGGCACGCGCATCGAGTCGCTGGCCATGGCCGAGTGGCACAAGGTGATGCGCGTCAACCTCGACGCCAACCTCGCCCTGCTGCGCGAGGCGCATGCCCTGCTCAAGCTCGCGCCGAACGGCGGGCGCGTGGTGGTCATCGGCTCGAAGAACGTGCCGGCCCCCGGGCCAGGCGCGGCCGCCTACTCGGCCTCGAAGGCGGCGCTGCAACAACTCGCGCGCGTCGCCGCGCTCGAATGGGCCAGCGACGGCATCCGCCTCAACACCCTGCACCCGGATGCGGTATTCGATACCGGCATCTGGACAGAAGAAGTGCTCATGGCGCGCGCCGCGCACTACGGCATGACCGTCGAAGGCTACAAGCGCAAAAACCTGCTCAAGACCGAAATCACCAGCCACGATGTCGCCGAACTCGCCGCCGAACTCTGCGGCCCGCTGTTCGCCAAGACCACCGGCGCACAGATACCCGTGGATGGCGGCAGCGATCGGGTGATCTGATTCCCCATCGCCACCCTCTCAAGCGATTCCTATTTCAGCGGACGCTGATTTACCGCTTGGGCACTGGTGTCCGCCATTGAGATGTGGCTATATCTCGGGCAGGAAACTTACTGCCAATCTTAGTGACACCATAATTTTGCGGAGCCTGTTGAATTCACAGGATTTAATAATTAATACCCCCTATAAAGTCCCGTTACAACGGGACTTTATAGGGGGCCGAAATGTAGTTATGTGTAAAGGATTGCAAAGTGAACAAAGAGCCATACGATGAACCATGGCACAAAGAAGAGACCTATAAGTCTCTAGTTACATATGGCCATAACGCCGTAAAGTTTGTCCTGTTGGCGAATGGTGGTGCACTTATAGCGATTCTTGGGCTACTTGGGAGCATGTATTCAAAATCCTGTAACGCGCTAAACCTGCAAGGGCCTGCAAGTTGTTTTGTTGTCGGAGTGTTCTTGGGTGGTCTTGGATTTACTGGTGCATACCTGACTCAGCTCACTCTTTATAACGAGTCAATTGGTGAGCGTGATGGTACTGAAAAACTCAACCACATGTTTTGGCTATGGTTCACTATCAGTTTGGTCGTAATTGGCGCCTTAATATTTCTTTTGGGGGCTCTGTGGGCAACATCGATATTGGCGAGTTAACATATAACAACGGGTTCCAGGCGACGGGGTAGAACCCATTGAAGCTCGTTATCCGAAAAGAGAACCGAACGCGGATGGCCTGACCCCGCCATTCGTGGGGGCGCGAACATCGATAGGGAGCGGAAAGACTTTCTTTTCCTCACTCAATCGAACGGCCGCCCGAAATAGGTCAAGGCCCACATCGCCAATAAATAGACACTGATCAGGGCTTGGGTGCCGGCGACGCTGCGCACCCATCCGGTGGCATAGAGGGTGTAGTCACGGGATTGCAGGCGCGAGATCCAGTTCCCCACGTTGAGTTCACGAAAACCGATGCGGAAGGCCGACAGGAGACTGAACTGGAGACCACGGCGAATGGCTTTGATCCAAGAGTACCGCAGGGGTTCGATATCGACCTTCGCGCTCGGTGCCGGGCGGTTCTTGCTGCGCCGAGCACTGGCGGTGGCGACGGGTGGGTTTTCCGTGCCCCACTTTCTGTAGATGCGTCCGCGCCCGGGGTAACGTAGAGCGATGATATAGGGAAGTGCAAAGACACCGATCAGTACGGCCAGCGCCCGCAACGCCCGCCCTGGATACATACCCCATGCGGTCGGGAGATCGAAGAAGACGTATTTGAAGGTGTCCTCGATGATAGCGAAAACCGGGTAGTCTTCTTCAAAAAGGTTAAAAAGGTGACAGATTTATTTTTCCTCCTGTTCGCGGTATGGTCTCGCGAGACAATCAAGGAGCATTCGTATGCCAAGGATGGGGCGAGTTATCTTACCGCGTTACCCGCATCACATTGTCCAGCGTGGCCACAACCGCCAAGTGGTATTCGTCGAGGCCAAAGATTACCACCGTTACCTGAGTACTCTATGGGAGTTCAAGAATGAATACGGCGTGCGTGTGTACGCCTTCTGCCTCATGACCAATCACGTGCACTTGCTGCTCGCCCCGGATGAACCGGGAGGCATCGGCAAACTGATGAAACGGCTCGCCGGACGTCAGACGCGTAATCACAATCGCCTGGAGGGACGCAGCGGCACATTGTGGGAGGGGCGGTACAAGTCTAGCCCGGTGCAGACCGAGGGATACCTGCTTGCCTGCTGCCGCTATATCGAACTCAATCCCGTCAGGGCGCGCATGGTTGCCGAGCCGGAAAACTACCCATGGTCGAGTTGCCGCCATCGGTTCGGAGAGGCTGAGTGCGACGGGTTAGATTACGATCCGTGTTATCTTGCCTTGGGGGAGAATGATGCGGAACGGCGGGTCCGGTATCGCAAGTTCTTGCAGACAACGATTCCAGACGGCGAGTGGGGCCTGATTCGTGAAGCCGTCCAGCGTGGACAGCTGACCGGGACCGACCGCTTCACAGAGGAGGTAGCCGCAATTACTGGGAGACGGGTTGAACGGAGAGGACAAGGGCGACCGATGATGTCTGAGAACAATAAATAAATCTGTCACCTTTTTGGTCACCTTTTTGTGATATCTTTGATCCAAGAGTACTGCAGGGGTTCGATATCGACCTTTGCGCTCGGTGCTGGGCGGTTCTTGCTGCGCCGAACACTAGCGGTGATGGGTGGGTTTTCCGCGCCCCACTTTCGGTAGATGCGTCCGCTGCCGGGGTAACGTAGAGCCAAAATATAAGGAAAAGAAAAGACGCCGATCAGTACAACCAGCACCCGCAAGGCTCGTCCCGGCGACATGCCCCATTGGGTGGGGAGGTCGAAGAAGACGTATTTGAATGTAATCTCAACTAATTCCAAAACGGAAAAATCAACGCGGCGGTTGAGGCCATACCCGCTGCGGTTGATGGCATAGGTGATGGCCCGTTCTTGTTCGCGGTACCCGGATTCATTGAATGCCTTGCGCAATTTGATCAGCGCCTGTGGGCTGTCCCTATAGTACATCTGCGCTAGATTGTGGGCATAAGCAATGGCATCAATTCGCGGGAGTTCTTTCGGTTGAAACAACGCCTCGCTCAAGTACGCGCCCCACAGTTCGTCCCCGCTCATGTTCGCGCCCTCCAGATAGGCCCCACTCAAGTTCGCGAACCGCAGATTGGCCCCTCTCAAGTTTGCCTCTCCCAGATCGGCCCCGCTCAAGTTCGCGCCCGCCAGATTGACCCCACTCAAGTTCACCTCCCGCAGATCGGCCCCACTCAAGTTCGCGTCAGCCAGATCGGCCCCGCTCAAGTTCGCCTCCCGCAGATCGGCCCCGCTCAAGTTCGCGCCCGCCAGATTGACCCCGCTCAAGTCGGCGCCACACAGGTTGGCACGGCGCGGGTCCTTATGAGCTGCACGAGATTCACGTTTTTCCGCCGTGTCATAGGCACGGAGCCAGGCCAGATGCGTGTCGTATACGATCTTGCGTTGGGCCGGTGTGATTTTTTTGTTTGCATATGCGCCGTGGCAGATCTCTTTAATGGTTTTTTGTCTATGTTCCTCGGATGATTCCGTTGCCGCTGGCACGGTGGCCGTTTCGAGGCTTTGTCTAATTACCTCGGATGCTATCTCGGATGATTCCGTTGCCGCTGACACGGTGGCCGTTCCGAGTAGTAGGACGGCGGCGACAATGGCGAGGGCGAATTGCTGCGTTGACGGTCCCATCGGGTTACTCCCTGTGTGTTATGGGGAGAAGTCTAGCGCCACGGGTGATGCCCGTCACCGCAGGTGTTGCTTGAGCACCGACTTCAATACCTCAAACCCGTTCCCGTTTGTCACGCCACTTCGAATGCACAGCTCACCAACCTACGACTGGAGAGCGTGCCAAGCACTTGGCTTCTGCTGGCCGCTTGCCACAGAACAGCCGCGGAGTAATATGAGAAAAAAATTTAGAACAACTCAGGGTGGCGCAACATGGCCCGCAAGCTTGCCGTGCTGTTCGACGGAACCTGGAACACCGTCAAGGACCACACCAATGTCGTACGGCTGGCCGAGCTGATTGCAGCCGCCAGCCATGACGGCAGCGAACAGTTGCCGCCGTTTTACGACAAGGGCATCGGCACGCACGCGCTCGATCGGTGGAGTGGCGGCATCTTTGGCTACGGGTTGTCAGAAAATATCCGCGATGGTTACCGCTGGCTGGCCGCGAACTACCGGCCCGGCGATGAGATTTTCATTTTCGGCTTCAGCCGCGGTGCCTACACAGCGCGCAGTCTCGCCGGACTGATTCGCAAGTGCGGCATTTTGCGCAGCACCAAAGAGAGTTTGGTGCTGCGCGCCTACGACCTGTACCGCGACAAGAAGCTCCATCCCGACAGCGCCGAGGCGAACGCGTTTCGCGCCAGCTTCTCGCAGGAAGCACGCATCAAGTTCATCGGCGTGTGGGACACGGTCGGCAGCCTGGGCGTGCCCCTGACCGGCGTGCCATTCGGCCGCGACTATTTCCAGTGGCACGACACCGAGCTCAGCAAGATCGTGGACTACGCCTACCACGCCCTGGCGATCGACGAGCACCGCGAGGATTTCGCGGCGACGGTGTGGACCGCGTGCAAGCCGGAGAACACCGATGTCGAACAGCGCTGGTTCTGCGGCGCCCACTCCAACATCGGCGGCGGCTATCGGCGCGACCCGCTGCCAAAGCTCGCGCTCGCTTGGCTTATGCAAAAGGCCGGAGCCTGCGGGCTCGCCTTCAAGAGCACGATTGTCATCACCGCCGAAGAACAGCTCGCGCCGATCTCCGATTCCTACAGCGAATTTATGTTTGGACTCTACAAGCTGTTCAAGGCCGGCAAGCGCCACTACCGTCCTTTCGGCCAGGGCGTGAACGAAACCATCGATGACTCGGTATGGCAACGCTGGGATGCCAGGCCGGATTACCGCCCGCCGACTGTGGCGGCGCAGCGCCACTAAGAAAGTTCTGAACAAGTCATTTGTCGTCATGCCGGCGCGACCGCCATGGATGGCGGAAGTGCTGGAAACGCAGGAGCAGTTTCCAGTACACGCCGGCATCCAGAAAACTCTCTGAAACCACTGGATTCCGGCGTTCGCCGGAATGACGAAAAAAGGAATGCTGTACCTGTTGAAACTTCCCGAAATGTCTCGATCCCGGATCGTTCCCACCAACTCCGTCTCAATCACAGCTCCGTTCACACGCTGTCGCGCGCACTGCGTATATTAGAAACGATTAAGATACTGACAGGTGCGCACGCTTGCGTTCGCTTCTGTCGCGGTGCTAGCCTTCCCTGACCCATCGAGCGATGCCTGTCGCACCAAGGAGCGGAGCGCGATGCCAAAACAAAAAGAGCCGCCGCCAATTCACACGCGAATTGTGCCGTTTACCGCCGGCGATGGCTTCGCCTGCAACCTGCACCACGTGCGCGGCGCGCGCACGCCCGACAAAGGTCCAGTAATGCTCGTGCACGGCGCCGGTGTGCGCGCCAACATTTTCCGCCCGCCGGTCGAGACCAGCTTTGTCGATTACCTGCTCGCCCACGGTTATGACGTGTGGCTGGAGAACTGGCGTGCGAGCATCGATCTACCGGCGAACGAGTGGACACTGGACCAAGCGGCGTTGTACGACCACCCGGCCGCGGTGCGCAAGGTGCTGGATGAGTGCGGCGCGCGCAGCCTGAAGGCGGTGATCCACTGCCAGGGCTCCACCAGCTTCATGATGTCGGCGGTGGCCGGGCTGGTGCCCGAGGTCACGACCATCGTGTCGAATGCCGTGTCGCTGCACCCGATGGTGTCCTGGATCTCGCACCAGAAGAGCCGCTTCGCGGTGCCCATGGTCAGCAAGCTGACGACCTACCTGAATCCGCAGTGGGGCGAAGAGGCGCATGGTTTCGTCCCGCGACTGTTGCAAGGCCTGGTCAAGCTGACCCACCACGAGTGCGACAACGCGGTGTGCCGCTTTTCCAGCTTTACCTATGGCACCGGCTTTCCAGTGTTGTGGCGGCACGAAAATCTGAACGACGCGATTCACGACTGGATCCGCGGCGAGTTCGGCAATGTCCCGCTGACGTTCTTCCAACAGATGGCGCGCTGTCTGGACGCCGGCCACCTGGTTGCGCAGGAGAACCTGCCGGGCCTGCCCAGCGACTTCAGCGCCGCCCCACCGAAAACCACGGCGCGCTTTTCGTTCATCGCCGGTGAACGAAACGCCTGTTTCACCTGGCAGAGCCAGCAGGCCACCTTCGACTGGTTTGAACGGCACCGGCCCAACACCCACGCGCTGCAGGTTCTGGGCGGTTATGGACATTTGGACGTGTTCATCGGCAAGAATGCGGCGCGCGACACCTTTCCGATTCTGTTGGCCGAACTGGATCGGCCGAATTAACTAACTAAGGACAAACTCCATGGCAATCCCGAAGCGACAGAAACGCCTGGCTGGCCGCTACGCGCTGGTTGACGGCATCAAGTTTGAAATGCCGGTCAACTCCGAACAGACACCGGCCCTGATGGCCGCGTTTTCCATCGACCTGGAAGCGGCGCGTAAGTTGATGCCATGCGATGAAGTGCATCCGTTTCAGTTGTGGAACCGCGGACTGCTGGTGGTGACCGTCGTCAACTACATAATCACCGACATCGGCAAGTACATCGAATACTCGATCGCGATTGCCTGCACGCACGGGGCCAAGCCGGCGTCGCGCCTGCTGCCCGGCCTGCTGACCAAGACCTTCGGCACCGGTCAATACGTGCTGGATCTGCCGGTATCGACCGACATTTCGGTCAAGGGCGGCAAGGGCATCTGGGGCATGCCCAAGCACAAGGCCAATCTCGACTTCGTGATCGGCAATGACTGGGTCAGCAGCCAGTACGATCTCGACGGAAAAATGCTGATGCGCATCGACGTGAAAAAACCGGCCTCGGCCTGGTTTCCGCTCAACATGGGTGCCGCCAATTACTGCGCCTTCCGCGGCATGCTGATGAAGTCGTACATCTACTTCGGCGGCAAACTCGGCTTCTCGCTGTTCAAGAAGGGCGCGGCGCGGTTGCTGATCGGCGATCACCCGCGCATGGCGCCGCTCAAGACGCTCGACATCAACCCCGATCCGATCTTCTCCGGCTTCTTTCCCTCGACCGCAGGGGTGCTCGACGACCATTACGAGGGCTGGTTCGTCACCGCGTCGCAACCGATCGCGACACCGATGGAAGGGATCGAGAGCACCTTTCCACTCGGCCAGTCGCAGGAATGGCTGGCCCCACCGAAACGCGCCGCCAACTGGGAGCAAGGCCAATGAAGAATACGTTGCTGAACATGTTTCTGATCGCCAACCACTCACTGCTGTTTTTGTGCGCCTCGATCTATCTGGGCACCGGCGTGTCGCTGGTGTGGTTTTCATTTCCGATTGGGCCGGAGCTGACGCCGGACAATTACTATCTGCAATTCGTGCCGCAGGTGCAGGCCGCGACCGTGTTCTTCACCGTGGTCGTCAAGGTGATGCTCACCTGCGGCACCATTATGCTGATCAGCGAGTGGCGCCAGCGCACCCGGTGGGTGCCGATTGTGATGATGGCGGCCTTGATCGCGGCATCCGTGCTGACTGTCTATTGGATCTTCCCGCTCAATAATGAAATGGCTGGGCACATCAAAGACGCGGCGCGCGTGCAGGTGGTGTTGGGCGAATGGATGAATCTCAGCCGTTGGCGCATGGGGTTATGGAGTATCGAGTGGCTGGCGCTGATGTGGTACTTCGCGCGCTGGGCCTATCGCGCCCGCTACTCGGCCCTGGGAGGCTGAGATGGAACTGCTAACGCTCGAACGCCGCGCCACCACGATCATCGCTTGGATCACCGTGCTCACCGGTGCCTCCCAGCTCGCCTTTCCGGCGCGGCTCTTGCCGTTTTTGAACGTGGACCCAACAGCGAGCGCCGCACAACTGTTTGCCACCGTCGGCATGTTCATGGTCCTGTTCGGTGGTGCGGTGCTGCATGCGCAGGCGCAGCGCGCGGCCCTGTCGGTGGTCCTCCTCTGGGCGGGTCTGCAAAAACTCGGTGCCGCGGCGCTCGTCGGCTGGGCTGTGCGCCAGGGCGTGTTTGCACCGCTGGGGCTGCTGGTGGCCGCATTCGACTTCGCGAGCGGGGTGCTGTTCTTCGATCTGCGGCGGCGCGGAGGCTGACCATGGTGATCACGGCATGAGCGCCGCACATCAACCACCCATCGCCGCCGGCCAACCCGACGTCGCGCGCGCAGTGGTGCTGGCCGGCGGTGGCATGCGGGTTGCCTACCAAGCCGGTGCCGTCAAGGCGCTGATCGATGCCGGGCTGCGCTTCAGCCACGCGGATGGCGCCTCCGGCGGAACCATCAATCTGGCCGCACTGCTGTCCGGCGTGACGCCCGATGATCTGTGCGCGCGCTGGCGCGCGCTGCCGGTAAAAAAATTCGCCTCGCTGCGTCCGGCCGCCGAGTATCTGCACGTGGCCAACATGAGCGCGCTGGGCGATGCCGACGGCATGGTGCAGCACGTCTATCCGGCACTCGGAGTCGACCTCGACAGAATCCGCGCCGCGACCGGCATCGACGCGACCTTCAATGTGTGCCGTTTCGATGACAAGACGGTCGTGCCGCTGCCGCACACGCAACTCGACCTGGCGCGACTGGTGGCGGCCGCGTCGCTGCCGATTTTCATGCCGGCCATCGAAGCCGAAGGCAGCACCTGGACCGACGCGGTGTGGATCAAGGATGCCAACCTCATGGCCTGCGTCGAGCGCGGCGCGCGCGAGCTGTGGTTGGTGTGGTGCATTGGCAACACGCCCGTGTACCGCAATGGCGTCTTCAACCAGTACGTGCACATGATCGAGATGAGTGCGATCGGCGCACTGAACTGGGAGCTCGGCATGATTGCCGACATCAACGCGCGCATCGCGCGCGGCGAGACCGTGCACGGTCACCGTGCGCCGATCGTCGTACACATCATCAAACCCGAGATACCGCTGCCGCTCGATCCGGATTTTTTCCTCGGCCGCATCGACGCCGCGACCTTGATCGACATGGGCTATCGCGACGCACGCCGCGCGTTGCGCACGATGCAACCGGCGCCACTCAACTCAGGAGCAACCACAATGCGCGAACCCGGTATCGGGGTGTCGTTCCGCGAAACCATGGCCGGCGGTTTTACATTGGGCGCCACCGATCCGCGCGCCGGCGCCGCTGGCAACACGCCGCTTGCGATGCACGCCACCATTCACATCCCGGACATCGCTGCCTTCGTTAGCAACCCGCAACACCTGGCCGATCTCACCGGTCATATCGACTTCAAGCCTTTCGGTGAGGCGCTGCCGTCCGAATCCGGCGTGTTTGGATTGTTCACGCCGAGCCGCGACCGGGCGCTGACTTATATGGTGTACGAGCTCGGCTTCCGGCATACCGGCAAGTCGTACTATCTGGCTGGCAAGAAGCACGTGCGGCTGGGCTGGCCGTGGAAGCTGTGGGGCGAGACGACCACGTTGTACACCACTCTGCATGAAGGCACCGATGCCAGCGGTCCGGTGGTCGGTGCCGGCGTCTTGCGACTCGGGATTGTCGAGTTGTTAAAGCTGCTGACCACCGTACACGCGACCAACGCACCGAGCACAGGCACCGCCGCCGGCGCGGTGTGGTGCTTCTTTAAATTCTTTGCAGCGGAGCTGACGCGCACCTATCTGCTGCGCCGTCCGCGTTAAATATTAAAAAGAGAACAACGAGGCCTGTATGACAGAACCAGCATCGACTCCAACTCCGAAGAGCCGCATCGAACTGTACACCCAGGAACCCATGGTCAACTGGCTGGACTTTGGCCAGTTGCTGGATGCCGGTGTCCGTGCGGCCGTCGCCGGCACATTCGGCACATTCGCTGATTCGCGCCTGATTCAGGCCGCGCTGAACCCGCCGGCCAGCAACCCGCCGCTGGCAGCGGATAAAAAGGACACAGTCTGGATCGACTATGTCGCCGACACCGGCGACGGCTGGAACTCCACCTACTCGATTGCGTGGAGCATCAGCCGCGATTCGCTCAGTGTCCCCGGTATTAGTCAGTCGCTGCCGCGCGCCGATCTGCTGGTGTTCGGCGGCGATCAGGTGTACCCGACACCGGCCGGTAACGGCTATCGGACACGTTTCCTCGATCCCTATTGCAGCGCGTTTCCGGCCGATATTCCGCCACCGTCTGATATGTCCAATGCGCCGACGCTGCTGGCGATTCCCGGCAATCACGACTGGTACGATGGACTGGCGGGATTTACCCAAGTGTTCTGCGGCCAACAGCCCGTCGGCCGTTGGCAGACCGCACAGCGCAGCAGCTACTTCGCGGTGAAGCTGCCACACGGCTGGTGGCTTTGGGGTCTGGACCTGCAACTCGAATCGCAGATCGACCGGCCGCAGCGCGAATACTTCGAGTGGATCACCAAAATGAATCTGCAAGCCGGCGATCGTATCGTACTGATCACGCCCGAACCGAGCTGGATCGACGAAAGCGAACGCCTGAAGCGCGACGGCGCGCTCGCGGAAGAGGAGTTGCGCGTCAAACGTACCGAACCTGTCCAGCGCCTGCGCGCGATCGAAACCCAGACACCGCGTTTTCGCAGCCTGCGCGTCATCGAACAACTGGTGGCTGACAGCAAGAAGGCAACGCTCGCGGCGGTACTGACCGGCGATCAGCACCTGTACGCCCACTACCTGCCGGACACGAGCAGCAACAACGACACACCGCACCGCATCACCTGCGGTGGCGGCGGCGCCTACCTGCTGGGTACGCATGACCTGCCAGCTACGCTGCGCTTCCGCTCCGGTGGTGGCGAGCAGCAGTACACTCGCGGCGTCACCTTTCCGGATGCCGCCACCTCGCGCAAGCTGCGTAACCAGATGTGGAAGCTGCCGCTCAAGAACCCGGCGTTCAGCGGACTGCTGGCCGTGATCTATCTGCTGTATGTCTGGCTATTGCAAAGTGCCAGCAAGGTGCCAAATGCGACGCTGAAGAACACCAGCTTGATGGAATACCTGGCGCAGATCCCGCTGACCCTGAAGGACGCGTTCACCACCTTGCCGGAAGCAGTGCTGGCCGTGCTGACCCATAGCCCGGCCACGGTGCTGCTGATGCTTTTGATTCTGGGCGGCTGCGCCGCGTTCACCGCTGCCAGTGTTAAAGGCAGCAAGCTGGTGCCGGCCATTGGCGGCGCACTGCACGGATTCCTGCACCTGACCCTGGCCCTGCTACTGCTGTGGTGTATGGCGCACGTCAATCTCGGCAGGCTGCAGCTGCCGGTCGACAGCCTCTGGCAGATACTGCTGTTCATCATCGAAACCGCCGTGGTCGGCGGTGTGCTCGGTGGCGTGCTGTTCGGCGGCTGGATCGTCATCACCAATGCGCTGCTGCGCTGGCATGGCGAGCATGCGTTCTCCTCACAGAGCATCGTCGATTACAAAAGTTTCCTGCGCCTGCGCATCGATGCGACCGGCCTGACGCTTTATCCGCTCAAGATCGCAACCGTGTGCCGGCGCTGGAAAGTCGGCGACGGTATCGAACCGCTGCTACGCGCCGGTCGCACGTGGCGGCTGCGCGCGTTCAGCGGCAACGGCGCACGTTTCGTGCCGGTCGACCCGATCAAGGTGGAATTGATCGAACCGCCCCTCCACATCCCCGCCACCAGCAAGGTGCAACCATGAGCCAGTTCGACTTTGACGCGATTGTCATCGGCAGCGGCTTCGGCGGCGCGGTCAGCGCCTGCCGCCTGGCCGAACAGGGCATGAAGGTGTTGGTGCTGGAACGCGGCCGGCGTTGGACACCGGAGACCTATCCACGTGCGCCGACCGATGCCTGGCTGTGGGACCAGGATGAGCCACATCGATTCAACGGTTGGGCGGATCTGCGCACCTTTTCCGACATGTGGGTGGCGGCCGGTGCCGGGGTCGGTGGCGGCTCGCTGATCTACGCCAATATCTCGGTCGAGGCCAAGCCCGATGTCTTCAACCGTGGCTGGCCACCGGAAATCAGCTACGACGCGTTGAAGCCTTATTACCAACGCGTCGGCGACATGCTCGACCTGCACGAACTGCCCGACAACCAGCTGAGCGAACGCTGCAAGCTGATGCGCGAGGGCGCGGAGAAATGCGGTTGGGGCGAACGCTTTCACAAACTGCCGCTGGCGGTCACGTTCGATCCAGAATGGAATTATGGACTGCCCGATGCGCGTCACGACCGGCACTCGAAAAAGTTCACCAACGCCCAGGGTCGCCAGCAGGGCACCTGTGTCCACTGCGGCAACTGCGACATCGGTTGTCAGGTGTCCGCCAAGAACACACTCGACCTGAACTACCTCGCGGCCGCCGAAAATAAGGGCGCCGAGATCCGTCCGTTGCATCTGGTGGTTGCACTCGAACCGTTCGACTCCGGCTGGCGTGTGCTCGCCGACCGGCTGGAACACGGCCGACGCGAGCGCACCAGTCTGACGGCACAACGTGTGCTGCTCGGCGCTGGTTCGATCGGCACGACCGAGCTGCTGCTGCGCTGTCGCGACGAGCACCGCACATTGCCGGCGTTGTCAGCGCGCCTCGGACACGGCTGGGCCTTCAACGGCGACTTCGTGACGCCGGCCTTCTACAGCGGGCGCAAGATCTCGCCAACGCATGGGCCGACCATCTCCAGTACCATCGATCTGCTCGATGGCACGTTCAATGGACAGGCGCTGTTCATCGAGGATGGCGGCGCACCCAATCTGGCTGCTGAGTTCATTCGCCGGCGCATGCAGCGTACCCATTGGGGTAAGTTGCGCCGCTTCTGGAAGGAACTGAGCCAAGTCACGGACGCCGACGATCCGCTCGAGAACATGATGCTGTGGTTCGGTCAGGGTGTGGACGCCGCCGACGGTCAACTCTATGTCGGACGCCTGTGGTATGCGCCGTGGCGGCGCACGCTGAAAATGCACTGGGACTACCGGCGTTCCGAAGCGGTGGTGGAAGCGATGGTCGCGGTGCACAAGAAACTGTCGGCCGCGACCGGCGGCGACCCGTGGGTGCCACCGACCTGGACGGTGTTGCGCAACCTGATCACCCCGCATCCGCTCGGCGGCTGCAACATGGGCATCACCGCCGCCAACGGCGTCGTGGACGCCAACGGCCGGGTGTTCGGTTACGACAATCTGTTCGTGATGGATGGTGCCGTCATCCCGCGCGCGATCGGACTCAATCCGTCGCGCACCATTGCCGCGCTCGCGGAGCGCAATGTGGAAATTCTCTGCCGCGGTGCCTGAGTCACCACCACAGCCTCCATCATGTCGGGATGACCTACAACTCGCGCAGCGTGGCCAGCGGCGGCACGTTGAGCACGCGGCGCGTGCCGAGGAAACCGAACAGGCCGATGCTCAAGGCGCCCACCACCGGGCCGATGAACCAGAGCCACGGGTTGATTGTGTAGCTCAGATGAAACACTTCACGCGCCAGCGCCAGACCCGCGGCACTGGCGGCGAACGCCGCCAGCAATCCGGCCAGCAGCCCGAGTAGCGCGAACTCGGCCAGCAGGCCGGCGATGAGGCGCGCGCGACTCGCACCGAGCGCGCGCAAAATGGCGGTCTCGTGCAGGCGCACATCCTGGGTGGCCTGAATAGCGGCATACAGCACCATCAGACCGGCGAGCAGGGTAAACACAAACACCACCTCGATCGACAGGTCAACGCGCTGCATGATGCCGCGCACGCGTCCCATGATCGCTTCGAGGTCAATGACCGTGACGCTCGGAAAGGCACGCACCAATTCGCCGGCGACGCCTTTGCGTTCCGCCGGCAGATAAAAGCTCGTGATCCAGGTGGCCGGGAATTCCTCGAGCAGGCCCGGCGGCGCGAGCACGAAGAAGTTGGCGCGAAACGAGTCCCACTCCACGCTGCGCAGGCTGGTCACCGTCGCGCGCACATCGCGCTCGAGCAGGCGAAAGCTGAGCGTGTCACCCAATTTGATCCCGAGCGTTTCTGCCAGGCCCTTCTCCACCGACAGCTCGTGCGTCCCGTGCACCTGCGCGCCCCAGAATGTGCCGGCCACCACGCGATTGTCCTCCTGCAGCTGCGAACTCCAGGACAGATTGAATTCGCGCTCCACCAGATTGCGCGCGCGGTCATCGGCATAGTCCGAACCCGACACCGGTCGGCCATTGATGTGGCTGAGTCGCCCGCGCACCATCGGGAACAGCGTGGGCCCGTCGCGGCCACCGACGCCGGCGTGCGCCAAAAATTCCTTGAGGCGTGCGACATCGTCCGGCTGGATGTTGATCAGGAAATGATTGGGTGCCTCCGGCGGCAGGCGCTGTTGCCAGGCGGCGAGCAGATCGTCGCGCACCAGCAACAGCATGAGCAGCACCATGAGACCAAGCCCGAAGGCGAGAATCTGGGCGATGCTCGCATTCGGGCGGCGCGCGATGTTGGCGAGCCCGAAGCGCCAGGCGAGCCCGGCGTGCGTGCGCAGCAGACTCAGACCTTTTACCAGCAGCCAGGCCAGCAGGCCGAGCGCCGCCAGCGTCGCGAGTGTCGCGCCGAGCACAATCAGCGTGAGCGAAACATTGCGCACCTGTCCGAACATGAGCAGGCCCATGGCCAGCAGTGCCGCGCCATATACGCTGAACCAGCGCACCGGCAGCGGCCCGAGATCGCGACGGATTACCCGCAGCGGCGGCACGCTTTTCAGACGCAACAGCGGCGGCAGGGAAAAACCGAGCAGCGTCACCACGCCCACGAGCAGACCGATTGCGAGCGGCCAGAGGGATGGCGCCGGCAACGGCGTGCTCAGTAACCCGGCGAGCAGTTTCGCCAATGCCGCCTGTGCCGCCAGCCCCAACAGCGCACCGAACAGGCTGGCGACGAGCCCAAGCGCCAGCATTTGCAGTCCATACAACGCCACCACGCGCGCCTGGGTGGCGCCGAAGCAGCGCATCAGCGCGCTACCATCCAGATGGCGTTCGACATAGCGGCGCGTGGCAACCGCGACCGCCACGCCGGCCAGCAGCACGCTGACCAGGGCCGCGAGCCCGAGGAATTTTTCAGCGCGATCCAGGGCCACCTTGAGTTCCGGGCGCGCCTCGCGCACATCCATGAGCCGCTCGCCGGGCTTCAGGCGCGGCTCCGCCCAGGCACGGAACGCCGCGATCTGCCCGGGATCGCCGCTCAACAGCAAACGATAACTCACGCGACTGCCGGGCAGTACCAACCGGGTGCGGGGTATATCCGCGCTGTTGAGCAGCACGCGCGGACCGAGGCTGAACAGGCCGCCGCCGCGATCCGGTTCGTAAGTCAACACGCGTGCAATCCGAACCTGGATGGCACCCAGACGAAGCTGGTCACCGGGCGCAAGTTCGAGCACCGCGAGCAGGCGCGGTTCCACCCACACCTCACCGGGCGCGGGGATGTCACTTGTCGTTTGTTCCGGCGCATCGGTGGCCGGCGCCGTGCGCAGCGTCCCGCGCAACGGGTAACCGGCGTCGACCGCCTTCACGTCCACCATTTGTGGTTGCTCGCCGGCCAACACCACACTCGGAAAACTCAGCGTTGCCGCTGTGGTCAGACGCTGGCGCTGCGCCTCTTTCACGAGTTCCGTGCGCGCCGGTGCACTCGACACCAGCACCAGGTCGGCACCCAACAGCTCCACGCCCTGCTGAACCAGCGCGCGTTGGATGCGGTCGGTGAAAAATCCGACTGCGGTCATGCCACCCACGGCCACGAGAATGGCGAGCACCAGAATGCGCAGCTCGCCAGCGCGGAAGTCGCGTCGCAATAACCGCAAGGCCAGGAGCAGAGTTTTCACGCGGCCTTATTCCAATTCGCAATCAACAGTTTTTGGTTGGGGCTCTGCGGGGTATCCATATGCGGTCTCCAAATGATCGCCTAAGCGCATGCCCATCACGCGTAGCATACATGCTTTGCACCCTAGCAGGTTGCTGAAAAACCCACTTCATGATGCCTCTCCATCGCGATAAAATGCGGTGGCCCAAATCAACGGAGCAGACGCATGCGCGGTGAACTGAATCCCCAGGGACACATGTTCAGCTACT